>Ga0310695_10011285_pt1 | contig 12809 bp, 10 predicted proteins | sample RumenRJG_04DNA_FD_203882 | JGI IMG/M metagenome (GOLD analysis project Ga0310695, IMG submission 203882) | Bovine rumen microbial communities from Lethbridge, Alberta, Canada - RJG_04 (v2) (version 2) | ecosystem: Host-associated > Mammals > Digestive system > Stomach > Rumen | place: Canada...
TACTCTTCCTCGATGGTGGGAAGTACCTGAGAAACTGCCTGGATGTACTCCGGCTCATTGGGGAATCTCTGTTTCAGATCCTCTACAACTTTTGCTGCATTCATAATCTTTTTACTTTTTTTGAGTTATTATACTATTGAGATAATGTGTTCTTATGTTTTCGATTGCAAAATTAAAGCAAAAACAGATAATAACCAAACATTTCGTCACTTTTTTTACGAAAAAGCTTACTTTTTGTCATTTAATTGATTTAAATCAAGAGAATATGGTATGTTTATTCGGTTTTGTTGTGCTCGATAACATGAAAAGATGGGTGTCAATGTGTCCGATAACACCCCAATGTTGTATGAGTCGCAAAAAAAAATGTCGCTCACGCAGTGGCGAACGACAATTCTTCTTTTTCCTGTACCTTATTTATATGTATGGTGCTTCCTGGTTTCAGGTCTCCGTTGACAATGAGTTCGGAGACGCCATCTTCGATATATGTTTGTATGGCTCGTTTCAGAGGACGGGCACCAAACTGTACGTCGTAACCTTTCTCAGCGACAAATGCCTTAGCCTCGTCGGAGAGGTCGATGGTATAGCCCATATCTGAAATGCGCTTGTAGAGTTCTTTCAGTTCAACATCGATAATCTGCTTGATAGCTGTAAGATCCAACTGGTCGAAAGTGATAATCTCGTCCAAACGATTCAGAAACTCTGGCGAGAACTGTTTTGACAGCGCTTTCTGTACAATCTGTCGGGCGTGTTCCTTGTCTTGTTCGTTGAGCATTAGTGCCGATGAGGATCCTGCGTTAAATCCTACGCCCCGTCCGAAATCCTTCAGTTGACGCGTACCCGCATTCGAAGTCATAATGATAACGGTATTACGGAAGTCCACGAAACGTCCGTTTCCATCCGTCAGTCTGCCTTCGTCAAGCACTTGCAGCAATAGGTTGAAAACGTTGCCGTGTGCTTTCTCGATTTCATCGAGCAGGACAATGGAGTAGGGGTGACGGCGTACTCGTTCTGTCAACTGTCCTCCTTCCTCATAGCCCACATATCCTGGAGGTGCACCAATCAGGCGGCTGACGTTGAATGACTCAGTATATTCCGACATGTCGACACGTATCAGCGCATCGCTTGAGCCAAACATAAACTCCGCTAGTTTCTTGGCGAGATACGTTTTACCCACACCTGTCGGACCAAGGAACATAAAGGCACCTATGGGATGGTTGGGGTCTTTCAGTCCCACGCGGTTGCGCTGGATGGCTTTGACCATCTTGTCGATAGCCTTATCCTGTGCAATGACGTGTTGCTTCAGTTCCTGCGCCATACCTTTCAGACGGATACCTTCCTCCTGAGCCATGCGCTGTACGGGGATACCAGTCATCATCGATACCACTTCAGCGACTTCTTGTTCGGTGATAGTCTGTCGAACGTCAACATCGCCCTCCTGCCACTTCTTGTTTAACTCTTGCAACTCACGCTCCAAAACTGTCTGGCGGTCACGATAGCTGGCGGCCAATTCGAAGTTCTGATTGCCAACGGCAGCTTCTTTCTTTTCCTTGACATCCTTGATTTCTGCCTCTTTGTCAGTAATCTCTGGTGGAATGTTGGCTGTCCGCAGGTGTACACGTGAGCCAACCTCGTCAAGCGCATCAATGGCCTTGTCTGGCATGAAGCGGTCTGAGACGTAGCGGTCTGTCAGTTTGACACAAGCAGCCAGCGCCTCGTCTGTATAGTTTACGTGATGGAAATACTCGTAGCGTCCACGGATGTTGCGCAAGATTTCCAGTGTCTGTTCATTGGTGGTGGGTTCCACCTGCACCTTCTGGAAACGACGTTCCAAGGCTCCATCCTTCTCAATACTGTTACGGTATTCGTCAAGCGTAGTTGCACCGATGCACTGGATGGTACCACGTGCCAAAGCGGGTTTTAGGATGTTGGCAGCATCCATGCTGCCAGGTGTCGAACCTGCTCCAATAAGTGTATGTATTTCGTCAATGAACACAATGATGTCAGGGTTCTGTTCCAACTCCTTCACCAGCATCTTCATGCGTTCCTCAAACTGTCCGCGATATTTTGTTCCGGCAACCACTCCCGTCATGTCAAGTGTGTAGATACGCTTATTATATAAGGTGGGAGAGCAGCGATGCATGACAATCATCTCAGCCAGACCCTCTACGATGGCACTCTTTCCCACGCCTGGCTCACCAATAAGGATGGGGTTGTTCTTCTTGCGACGGCCTAATATCTCGATGACTCGCTGTATCTCGTTCTCTCGACCGATACACGGGTCGAGCTTTCCCAAAGCAGCACTCTCTGTCAGATTTGTGCCGAAGTTGTCGAGAACGGGTGTCTTCGACTTGGTCTTCTGCTGTTGGGTGGTGGTGGACTTGCCAGTGGCTGAACCGCTGGATGCATTATCGTTGCCTGCAGGGCTTTCCTCTTCTTCGTAGTCCTCTTCGGGCATACCGATGCCGCTGCTCACATTATCTTTTACGCTCAGTAGCGTCAATACGTCTTCGTAGTTCATGTTGTTGAATTCCAATACTTGTTTGGCACCATTTTCTGCCTGGTCATGCAGGATGGCCAGCAGTAGGTGCTGTTCGTCGACCCTCGTAGAACGTTGCAGGCGTGCTTCGAGGACGGCCAGTTTCAGGATGTTGTTTGCTTTCTCGTTAAGTACCAGTTCTGAAGTGGTGATGGGCATTCCTAATTCATTCTCACGCACACGACTTTCCAACTCTTTCTTGACCGACAATGGATTGACGTCAAGTCGTTGGAATACGTTGAGAATGGGACCGCCCTTGCTGCGCATCAGCCCTAATAGCAGATGCTCAGGACCAACGCTACGGCTGGCCAGTCGGGTCGCTTCCTCGCGTGAAAAAGCGAGGACTTCAGATACCTTGGATGAAAATTGGCTGGTCACTATATATTACTATTTGACATTTTATTATTTGACAATTTTCGAGATTGCAAACATCATGCCAACAATCACTCCATCTTGTATAGGTAGGCTATGGCTGCCACTGCCTTGCGCCAATCAGTGTCCAGTGAGAAGCGTGTCATGCTCTGTGCCGAGTTGTAGTAGCTCAGCACCAGTTCCGTGTCCTTATCGTTGAACAGCGGATTAGAATAACTGGCGTCCATAAACATCTTGATCATTTTCACCTGTTGTACGTTGGGCTTCTTGGTTGACTCGATAAGTTTCTCCACGTAGAAGTTGACGAAGTTGTCCATGGCGATAGCCTGCTTGTCAAGGAATGTCACGCTGGAGTCGGGCATCTCCTCCTGCATCTTGATAGCCATGTAGTTCAGGGCGTCAAGCTTGAACTGGCTGATTTGTTTAACGACGGCATTGGTCTTTGGGTCAGCAACAGTAGCCTTAGCCTTCTGACGCAGTTCGTTGTAGGCCTCCTGGGCCTGCATGCTGGTAGCAATGGCCAGCAATGCGAATAATATTACTTTCTTCATATCTGTTTCTTTAAGAATAAATGGTTCGTAATGATGTTAGGTAATTCCTCTTGATAGTGTGTCACCATGATGAGTGTCTTGCCCTTGCGCTGACAAAATGTCTCAATGATATCCTTCGTCAGTCGTCGGTTCCAGAGGTCCAGCCCGTGCAACGGCTCATCGAGAATCAGCAGTTGCGGGTCTTTCACGAAGGCACGTGCCAGCAATACCAGTCGCTGTTCACCACTAGAGAGCTGCAAGAACGGTCTGTCTGCAAGGTCTCCGATACCAAAGATGTCGAGCCACCAGCGGCACTTGTCGTAGTCTTGCGGATTGGGGATGGCATAGAGTCCAATGGAGTCCATCAATCCGCTGGCCACAATGCGGATGGCCGGCAGGTTACGCTTGTACGAGCGATGCATCTCCGGCGATACATAGCCAATGTGTTTCTTGATATCCCATATGCTCTCGCCAGAACCTCGCGGACGGTCAAAGAGTGTGATGTCGCAGGCATAGCTCTGTGGATTGTCTGCACAGACTAATGATAACAGCGTCGACTTGCCACTGCCATTTTGTCCTGACAGTGCCCAGCGTTCGCCGTTCATCACCGTCCAGTCCAGATCTTTCAGAATGGTGCGCTCGCCATAGCGGATGCTGACCTGCTTCATATCGATGACGCGTTGGCAGTCGTAATCGCTGTTTGTATATGGAAGTGACAGAATCGCTTCTCGTTTCTTATCGCTCAGCACGTGGGCGGCTACGGACTCCTGTTCACCCATCCATTTTACCTCGCTGACAAACGATGGTATATCGTCTGTCTTTGACATCACGAGCACGATTTCCATATCACGCTCCTCTGCCAATAGCTTCAGCAGGTCTCTCAGCTGGTCGCGTGTTTCTGCATCCAGTCCGATGAACGGGTTGTCCATGATGAGCAGTTTCGGGTCGGCAAAGAGCGTCTTCGTTAACTGGAATTTACGCAGTTCACCACTCGACAGAGTGATGATATACTTATCCAGGAACTCCTCTATGTGGAACAGCGCATATAGCTGGTCGCGCAAATGACGACGCTCTTCTGTATTCTCTCCAGCCAATAGGTAGGCTCGTTGCAGCAGTTCTCCAACGGTAGGCGTCTCATGGTCTATGTCGTGCTGGTTCCAGCGCAACTGCAGGTAGTATTGTCCATCGACGTTCACGCCATAGGAGTCCGTGAAGGCAATATAGCGCACCTTGTCGGAGGCCAACTGCTTTCTCAGCTGGTCTACATATTGTGTCTTTCCGCTACCGTTACGTCCTGCTATGGCGGTTATTTTCATATACTATTCGACTGTTTACTATTTTTTTACTCTATCCTTGTTCTTGACGATGAAATCCTTCCACCCTTTGTAGTGAGCCTGCGACTCTGGGCGATTCATCTGCATGAAGTGGCAGTAGGCAGCACCTAAGGCATCGGTAGCATCCATAAACTTTGACAGGGCATCCTTGTCAAACTTTAGCATGCGTTGTAGCATGCCTGCCACTTGCTCCTTCGAGGCAGCGCCATTGCCTGTAATGGCCATTTTGATTTTCATAGGCGCATATTCGTGGACGGGAACGCCACGCTGTATAGCTGCTGCGATAGCTGTTCCCTGGGCGCGTCCCAGCTTCAAGGTCGTCTGCACGTTCTTCTGCAGAAACGGCGCCTCAATAGCCATCTCGTCGGGTAAGTAACCCTCGATGATACCTGTCACGCGTTCAAAGATATGGCCCAGTTTCAAGTAACCGTCACCAAACTTACGCAGGTCGATGACACCCATTGTCACCATCTCTGCTTTGTTGTCTATGACCTTGATGACGCCATATCCCATGATGTTTGTTCCAGGGTCAATGCCCAGTATCACTTTTTCCATTACGTTGGCAAAGGTAATGTAATTTAATGGAACTACCAAATTCTACTTCAAAAATTATCGCTTGATGCTGAATATGCCTAAGCGATGCATGCGCCTTTTTTTATCCATAGATTTCAATAGATACATACCCTCTGGCAACTGACTGATATTAATCTGCTGGCGGTTGGTGTAGTTGCGCAACTTGCGTCCTTTCAGGTCGCATACTACTAACAAGTCTGAATCGAAAATGTTGCGTAGGGGCACAGTTAGCATCTTGCCGTCATTAGGCAACAGGTCTGTGTCTGTAAAAGCAATGGGCGTAGTGGTATTATCAGACGAGTGTATGGGCTGACTCTCATTGCCGTAACGGTCGAGGGCGGTTACCGCATAGTGCAGTATGGGTTTATCGTTCTTACGACGGATACTCAGCGTGGTAGCTGTACGACGTGTGGCGATGAGGTTCTCTGAACGGGTGATGTCCACGGGCTCTTCCGTCGAGGCATATATATTATATAATAGGTAAGGGCTGTCGCTTCGGTCCTGTGCCCCGCTCCACGAAAGGTTGTCACCGTTTGTGGTGCGCTCCACGTTCAGTTGACTTGGGGCTACAGGTGCAATGCTCTGTGCCCATGTCATAGGGGGGATGAGGGCCGGATGGAAGTCTGTCTGACGCATGTAGTTGTAGATGCCCTTCACGTTGTCCAACAGGAACTTCGTTCGGAAGTGGCAATGGCCGATGCCCAGTTCGCGGGTAACGCTCAGCTGGCGCTTTACCTCCGACAATGGCCAGTTGCGCTCGCTGGGGTGTAGCATATAGGTGCCTAGTCCCGATACGATGGTGCGTCCAAAGCTCTGCTCCTTCCAGTCGATGGCAAAGGGATAAAAGTTGTTACCTGAGAAATACATCATAGGGTAGAGCTGGTCCATCAGCCCCTCGCGCAACCACCCCTGTGCGTCTTGTGCCACGCGATTGTAGGCATCCCAGCCACCAGAACGGTAGCGCGACAAATTACTATATTTGCCAATGGGCGAACAACTCATCTTTACCCACGGCTTGTGGCGTTTCACCCGTTGGTTGACACTACGCACAATACGCGTGATATTCTCGTGATACTTGCGTCCTTTCCATGTTTCTGGATAGCGGATATAGTCCAAATGGATACCATCAATATCATAGCGTGTTGTAATCTCTTCGCAGATATTAGCGATATAGTCAGCTGTCAAGGGCGACTCAGGATTCATGTAACCCTCCTCGCCAATACGCTTCACCAACATAGGATGCCATTTGCGCATCTGCTTGCAGCCAATGGTGTTCCACTTGCCGATAGGGATAGCAACGACCCATGCATGCAACTCCATTCCGCGACGATGACATTCATCGATGACGAATTGCAGTGGGTCCCAGCCTGGTGTCTTGCCAGGAACACCCGACAAACTGCCCTCCCACGGCTCCAGTTCTGAAGGGTAGGCGGTAGTTGCACGGACACGTGTTTGGAAAAGCACAGTATTGATATTGATGGTCTGTAACTTGTCTAGTATGCGGCAGAGGTCTTCCTGCTGTTTCCGGATACCCATACCATCATGGGCATAGCTCTTCGGCCAGTCCAGTCCGCCCAGCGTGGTGAGCCATACGGCTCGCACCTCATATTTGGGTTGAGCGGCGATGGAAAGTGTGCAGAATAGCAGGATGATGTATAGAATTCGCTTCAATTTCTACTTTTTGGCTGCAAAGGTACAAAATAATTCATAATGCATAATGCATAATTCATATTTTTTATATACTTTTGCAGTCGGAAATATTTATCAAGACTTAAAAATGATCACATTTTCACTGAGCTTTGTGGCTCTTATTTTAGGTTATCTGCTCTATGGCCGTTTTGTATCACGCATGTTCGGCCCAGATGACCGTGTGACCCCCGCTGTGGCTAAGGCCGACGGGTTAGACTACATTGTCCTTCCAAACTGGAAGGTGTTTATGATTCAGTTCCTGAACATTGCGGGTACGGGCCCCATCTTTGGTGCCATCATGGGTGCTAAGTTCGGACCAGTTGCCTATCTATGGATTGTCTTTGGATGCATCTTTGCCGGAGCAGTTCACGACTATCTCTCTGGTATGCTATCTATGCGTCATGGAGGTGCCAGCCTGCCTGAATTGGTTGGTGCATATTTGGGTAAAACTCCAAAGGCGATCATGCTGGTATTCACGGTGTTATTGCTTATTATGGTAGGCACTGTGTTCGTCTATTCTCCTGCTGAGATACTCCATACAATAGGTGGCGAGACCATGATGTGGGTTGGCATCATCTTCGTTTACTACATCATTGCCACAATGCTTCCTATTGACAAGATTATCGGCAAGATATATCCATTGTTTGCTTTCTCGCTGCTTTTCATGGCTGCAGCTCTGATGATTGTGTTGTTCATTAAGATGCCACACCTGCCTGAGTTGTGGACGAACTTCTATAATATGGGTAAGGAGGCACAGCCTGAGAAGTGGACCGATGCCATCTTCCCAGCTCTCTTTATTACCATTGCCTGTGGTGCTATCTCTGGCTTCCACGCCACGCAGAGCCCCCTGATGGCCCGTTGTGTGAAAAGCGAGAAGATGGGGCGCCCAATCTTCTATGGTGCCATGATTACAGAAGGTATGGTGGCGCTTATCTGGGCTACTGTTTCCATGTGGTTCTTCTATGGCGACCCCACACCAGGCTACGAGTTGATTAGTGGTGCCGAGAAAGGCTTCTATACCTCTGCCCCTGCAGTTGTAAACCTTATCTGCAATGACTGGTTAGGCGTTGTTGGAGCCATCCTCGCCATGTTGGGTGTCGTTGCTGCTCCTATTACCAGTGGTGATACGGCATTCCGCTCCAGTCGACTGATTGTTGCAGAGTGGTTGAAGTTGAACCAGCGCCCCATTGCAAAACGCCTGATTATCTGTATTCCGATGTTTGGTGTGTCGATAGCTATGCTTGTTTGGCAGATAGAGAATCCTGATGGTTTCAACACCATTTGGCAGTACTTCGGCTGGTCTAACCAGGCGCTGTCGGTTTTCACGCTGTGGACAGTAACTGTTTATCTGGTTCGCAACAACAAGTGCTACTGGGTGACGCTCATTCCGGCACTCTTCATGACTACCGTTTGCTCTACCTATGCCTTTGTCTCAAAGCAGATGTTTGGCCTAGGTGATACCGGCTATATCATTGGTCTTGCTTGTCTCGCTGTAGCTGCAATCTGGTTTGGACTTTGGTATAACAATGAATCTAAAAAACTCAATAAATAAAGGCTTATGTTAAGTATTGATTTCTACAGGCCCAACTATGACATGGACGTCAAGGAGTTGGTAGACAGACTTATTGATCTGTCGTTTGCAGAAGATATTGGTGATGGTGACCACACCACCTTGTGTTGTATTCCTGAGGATGCGATGGGTAAGTCGCACCTGCTCATCAAAGAAGATGGAATTCTGGCAGGCGTAGAGGTTGCCAAAGAGGTGTTCCATCGTTTCGACCCCACGATGCAGGTCGAGGTGTTGATGCAGGATGGTACTCGTGTGAAGAAGGGTGACATCGCCATGATTGTGACTGGTAAGACGCGTTCACTGTTGCAGACGGAGCGTCTGATGCTGAACATCATGCAGCGCATGAGTGGTATTTCCACCATGACCGATAAGTATGTACAGCACCTGAAAGGCACTAAGACCCGTGTGTTGGATACCCGCAAAACTACTCCAGGTATGCGCATGCTTGAGAAACAGGCCGTCAAGATTGGAGGTGGTTGCAACCATCGCATCGGACTGTTCGACATGATTCTTCTGAAGGACAACCACGTGGACTTTGCCGGTGGTATCGTCAATGCTATCGACCGTTGCCAAGCTTATCTGAAAGAGAAAGGACTCGACCTGAAGATTGAGATAGAGGTGCGCTCGTTCGACGAGTTGCAGCAGGTGCTCGACCATGGTGGCGTAGACCGCATCATGCTCGACAACTTCTCTGTGCCTGACACCAAGAAGGCAGTCGACATCATCGCAGGCCGCTACGAGACGGAGTCCTCTGGTGGCATTACCTTCGATACCATCCGCGACTATGCTGAGCAGGGGGTCGATTTCATCTCGGTAGGCGCTTTGACCCACTCGGTGAAAGGATTGGATATGAGTTTCAAGGCATGCTGAGACTTACATTTCTTACATGCTGTGTGCTATTGCTGACAGGCTGTGGTTCTGATGAATCCGAGTCTGTCGGCATTTATGATGTCGCCTATGAAAGTCCCGTCGATTACGACATCACGCTGGCGGGCAACTTTGGCGAACCCCGTCCGTTCCATTTTCATGGCGGCATCGACGTTAAGACGGGTAATATGGAGGGTAAGAATATATTTGCTGTTGCCGACGGCTACGTGTCGCGCCTGACAGTCAATCTGTATGGCTTCGGCAACGCCATCTATGTTAGTCACCCTGACGGAAAAACTAGCGTATATTGTCATTTGAAACGTTTTGCCGACCAGTATGAAGACCAATTGCAACGCACGGGTCCTAAGGACACGCTGTCGGTAGTTTTCCCTGCGGATAAGTTCCCTGTCAAGGCTGGCGACCATATAGCTATCAGCGGAAATACTGGCCATTCTACGGGCCCTCATCTGCATTTGGAGTTGCACGATACCGATACTTGGGTGTTGCGTGATCCCTTGACAAAACTTGCCACAATTATCGCTGACACAGTAGCTCCGCAGGCGCATTCCTTCATGGCTTATCCAATGGACGGAGAGGGCGTTTTCAATGGTGGGTTCACCAAACAAACTATTGGCTTTGGTGCTCCTGAAACGAAGGTGCAACATTCCGAATGGACGCTCAAACGTGAACTGACGGCATGGGGCAGAGTAGGCTTTGCACTTTGGGCTGATGACTATTCGGAAGCCACCTACAATCACTATGGTATCCGCTATACTCGCCTTTTGGTCGATGGTCGAGAGGTGTTCCGTTCTGATGTTGACAGCATTCCCATCTCGTGTCAGCTAGAGGTCAACCTCTGGGGCGACTATGACCATTGGCGCCGTACTCGCGTGTGGTATATGAAGTCGTTCCGCGAACCAGGTATGCGACTGCCTATCCTGCATACCAATTTTGAACAGGGGGTCGTATGCTTCTCCGAAGAACGTCCCTATTACCTTACTTATATTTTAAGGGATTATCAGGGCAACGAGTCGCGTTACCACTTCACCGTCCGTGGTGAGCGCTATCAGAGCATTACACCCCGCCCGCGTCGCACGTTGCTTAACGACTACCTCCTCTTCCGACAAGTTACGTGGCCCCTGCATACACCACGCTTGTAAACTATAACTTGACGCTGGATATGTCGACAAGACCATTGACAATGGCGTAAATTGTAAGACCAGCGGGAGAGTGAATTTGTAATTTACGTGCTATGTTGCGACGATGGGTGATGACAGTATTTACCGAAATGCAGAGGCGGTCGGCAATCTCCTTGTTCTGCAAACCTTGCACCACACCGATGATGACGTCGCGCTCGCGGTCGCTGATGATTTCGCTGTTGTCCTGACCACCCTTGAAGACCATCGACGAGATGTTCTTCGACACATCGTCCTGCTTGACCATCCGCTCAAGACGCTTGATGGCTGGTGTGAAAATCTGGTCCTCCACCTCGGCATGCTGGCGTAGCCACTCCTCGTTGTTGTAGATGTCGTAGAGCGTTGCCGTCAGTTGGTTGTTGTGCTTATTGTCGGCAGGCAAGTACTTGATAATCATCAGTTTCAGCTCGCGCAGTTTCTGGTCGGTCTGCTCGTGGTGCTTTGAGAATGTCTCAATATTATAGTCGTTCATTGGGCGACCTTCGAGCAAAGATTCTACATAGGGGAAGAGTGTCTTCTCCTCGTATTTCATGTGACGACGAATCTCCTGAGCATAACCTTCATACAGTCTCATGATGAGCATACCCAGTGCATCGCCCTCGATGATACTTTCTTGTAGTTCGCGACGGATGAAAGGTAACTGGAAATCGAGATAGTACGCATGGCTGGCCTTTAGGTAATGCAACAGTGTGGGAACGCTTATTTGTTCGTCGTTCTCGAAGCTGCCATTACCGTTGATGGTGTAGTTTACTACCGCAAGGAAGGTGTAGGTATCAACACCATTCATCTGACACGTCTCACTAACGGTCTTGTCGCCAAAGCCAAGACTAATGCCAAAGGAACTGAGTGCCTGCAGGACACTACAATTGTCTTTAATCAGCGTAACCATTTTGTCGCTGGGCTCGTACATCTTTAGATTTTTCATGCGGCAAAGATACATATTTTTGATGAAAAGTGTATCACATGAATTACAAAATCATCTTTTTTAGGTATTCCGATGCCGCGATAAAGGACTATTATCGCCTGTCATCGTATTCGCAGTCTTTATAACTATCACGTGGGAATTGGAATAGGTCATCGCTGATGCCACCAATCTTCACGTCACTAATCTTGATGGTGGTATGGAAGATACCTAATTTAATGCGTACGCTGACGGGATAGCGGCGTTTTTTGTCCAATAGACAACGAGCTTCTTTGATGCCTGAAACACCCTTCTTTGCCTTCAGTGTGATGTAGTAGCCCTCTTTAGAGTCTTTGATGCTGTAAGTGTAGTTGTCAGGATTGAACTTAAACTTCGTGGCATACTTGTCGCGCTCATCAGAGTGGGCATCGTAGATGACCACGCGGTTTTTCTTACGCTCCAGACGGTAGTAGGTTACGTCATCGTTCCAGGCAATATACTTTTCGTCAACGAACTTACTCTTCTTGCCCTTTGTCCAGATGGTACCCTCAGTCTTGTAGATGCCGATGATGTTTACTTTGTAATGCAATTGTGAGCCTTGCTCACCATAAATCATCTTGAAAGTTTCGTTGAATATACGGCGAGCCTGCTGGGCATTGGGGGTTTCTTTATTTTGTGCCTGCAAGCCAATAGTAACGCAGAGCACGGTCAGTATCATAACAATCTTTTTCATATTTCGGGCTGCAAAGGTACGAAGAAATTAAAAAATAAAGATGAAAAATTAAAGATTATTTGTACCTTTGCACCCAAAATAGAAAAAAATGAGATATTTTGTATGGTTTTGTTACGACGGTACCAACTATCATGGTTGGCAGGTGCAACCCAATGGCATCACTGTGCAGAGCGAGCTTGAACGTTGTCTGTCGCTGTTGTTGCGTGAACAGATTCAAGTGACGGGTGCTGGGCGTACGGATGCTGGCGTTCATGCCCGTCAGATGGCTGCACACTTTGATACGGATGTTGATTTCGACGCTGCTTTGCTGACGAAGAAACTCAACGGACTGTTGCATCGCGACATCGCTGTAGACCGCATAGAACCTGTTGCCAGCGATAAGCATGCGCGCTTTTCGGCCACATCGCGTACCTATCATTATTATATTCATACGAAGAAATGCCCCTTCATCGACCAGTATTCTCAGGAAATGCACTATCTGTTGGACTTCGATAAGATGAACGAGGCA
>Ga0310695_10011286_pt1 | contig 12809 bp, 10 predicted proteins | sample RumenRJG_04DNA_FD_203882 | JGI IMG/M metagenome (GOLD analysis project Ga0310695, IMG submission 203882) | Bovine rumen microbial communities from Lethbridge, Alberta, Canada - RJG_04 (v2) (version 2) | ecosystem: Host-associated > Mammals > Digestive system > Stomach > Rumen | place: Canada...
AGCACATCCACCAGGCATATAAAGATACGATCGAGAAGGCAGGGCTCCCGCCGCTTAAGGTGGTTATGGAGTGCGGCCGCATGATCACAGGTCCTTACGGCTACCTGGTGACAACTGCAATACATACAAAGGATACATACAAGCACTATATCGGACTTGACGCCTGCATGGCAAACCTGATGCGGCCGGCACTGTATGGTGCTTATCACCATATCACCGACATGGATAACCTGGATGGAAAGCGGACATTCACCTACGACGTGACCGGATCCCTGTGCGAGAACAACGACAAGTTCGCAATCGACAGACAGTTGCCGGAGATCAAGGTGGGAGATATAATAGTTATACACGACAGCGGCGCTCACGGCTATGCCATGGGGTTCAACTACAACGGCAAGCTGCGTTCTGCCGAACTGCTTTTGAAGCCGGACGGAAGTGTTGAGCAGATCCGCCGGGCCGAGACTGTGGATGACTACTTTGCCACCTTGGACTTTAGCCGGCTGTGATTCTGTCTTGATCAAGAGATATTTTGATCAAGAAAATTATATAAAGGAGTTTAAAATGATAGAAAAAATGAAAAAGTTCAGCTGCTTTTTCCTGGCACTTTGCATAGTGTTCCTATTGGCTGCTTGTGATTCAGGTGGTGGCAGTGATGATGACGACAACATTCCAGTTGATCCATATCCTGCTATAGCGGTTGACCCGTTCCTGCCGGATGAATTTGCCGGCTTGAATGGTGTTCTTTATAAGTCGGATCTGGATATAGAGGAAGAGGATGTTTCTGGAGTCACATATGTCACAAAGGATTTGAACTCTGTCTATTTTTTTGACAATTCAACTTTTGTTTCCACATCAACAAAGATTTATGTCAACAAGAGTACAGGAGTAGTCAACGACGCACTGACCGAAAAAGAACGAGAAGCAAAAGGGACATTCACAAAGACAGGATCCTATTCTGATGGCACTTTGAACATATCAAGAACTCACGAGTGGGAAGATGACCCGGCTCCTGCCCATTGGGAAGAAGATCCTGAGGCAAAAAGTTTTACTGTGAAAGGTGGAGTCTTTACAATAACCGAATCAGGAATAACTATTAAATATACCTTATCCAGCTAGGAAATGCTTAATGTTAAAAAAGGCAAGGTTCATCCCTTGCCTTTTTTATTGCTCTTGCCCGCAGTAATATATTTTTGTATATTTAGAGCATAGGAGCAAAAACATGGCTACACATCAGTTTCAGACAGAAGTGTCACAGCTTCTGCATCTAATTATTCACTCACTCTATTCTAATAAGGAAATATTTCTCCGTGAGCTTATCTCCAATGCATCCGATGCTCTGGACAAGCTGAAATATCTCTCTCTGACCGACGACAAGTACAAGAATCTGGATCAGGAATTCCGCATCGATGTGAAGTTTGATGAGGAGGCTCATACACTGACCATCGCCGATACAGGTATCGGTATGAACAACAAGGACCTGGCCCAGAACCTGGGAACTATTGCAAAATCTGGTACAAAGAACTTCCTGGCAGGCCTTTCAGGCGATGCAAAGAAGGATTCAAACCTTATCGGACAGTTCGGTGTAGGTTTCTATTCTGCCTTCATGGTTGCTGACAAGATCGAGGTTCTCTCCAGAAAGCCCGGTGAGCAGAAAGCATGGCTCTGGTCCAGCGACGGCAAGGGGGAATTCGATATCTCCGAGGGCAAGAAGGAGAAGTATGGTACCGAAGTCAAGCTTTACCTTAATGACGAGGGGAAAGAGTATGCCAGCCGCTGGCAGATTGAGCTTCTGATCAAGAAGTATTCAGACCATATCTCATTCCCGATCTATCTTGAATATGACTCCATCAAATATGAGGGAGAAGGCGATAACAGAAAGGAAGTGAAGGAGCATAAGATTGACAAGATCAACTCCGGCTCCGCCCTTTGGAAACGGCCTAAGTCCGAGCTTACAGACAAGGATTACAACGAGTTCTACAAGACTATCTCCCACGATACAGAGGATCCTCTCTACTACATCCATACAAAGGCAGAGGGAACCCATGAGTACACCACACTGTTCTACATTCCTCAGCATGCCCCCTTCGACATGCTCCATGCCGACTACAAGCCTGGCGTAAAGCTTTATGTCTCCCGTGTGTTCATCACAGATGACGACAAGGAGCTGATGCCTGATTACCTCCGGTTCCTCCGGGGTGTCATCGATTCTGAGGACCTCCCTCTTAACGTGAGCCGTGAGATCCTGCAGCAGAACAAGATCATGTCCGCCATCAGGAGCGCATCTGTAAAGAAGGTGCTTTCAGAGCTCAAGGCTTTGTCCGAGAGCAACAAGGAAAAATATACAAAGTTCATCGAGCAGTACAACAAGCTGCTTAAGGAAGGTCTCTATTCTGACTGGGCAAACCGGGAGACATTGACCGACCTTATCAGGTTCAAGTCCACAGCAGTTGAGGGCTACACCAGTTTCAAGGAGTACACCGAGAGGATGAAGGAGGGGCAGAAGGCTATCTACTTCATCACTGGCGGTAAGGAGTCTGCTCTTAAGAATTCACCGCTTATCGAGGCATACAAGGCCAAGGGCTTTGAAGTTCTGATCATGGATGACAACATCGACGAAATCGTAATTCCAAGCCTGGGCAAGTACAAGGACTTTGAGCTTAAGTCTGTGAACCGCAAGGGTGCTGCAGATGACCTTAAGGATAAGGAAGATGAGAAGAAGGCCGAGGAGGTCAAGCCTCTTCTTGAGAAGATCAAGGAAGTGCTTGGTGACAAGGTCAAGAGCGTAATCGCATCCAGCCGCTTAAGCGATTCTCCATCCTGTATTGTGGCTGACGAGAACGATCCGACCATGCAGATGCAGGCTCTCCTTAAGTCCATAGGACAGGGTGATACCGAGTATGCACCGGTGCTTGAGATCAACCCGGGTCATCCGATTGTTCAGAAGCTGGCAACAATTGAGGATAAGGGAATGATTGAGGATATCAGCTTTGTCCTTCTGGAGCAGGCACGTCTGGCCGAAGGAGCACCTCTGGCAGACACAGCAGGCTTTATCAAACGGCTTAACAGGCTGACCGAGAAAGCCCTTTGATTGCAGCTTGAATCAGTAGCTGAAACCGGCCCCCGCCGATGTGCGGAAGAGGCCGGTTTTTACATTATAGGCAGTAAAGATATCCACAGCAGGGAAGGCAATCTTCTTTAAATAGAACTTAAACCCTGCAACAGGACCGTGACCGAAAATCTCATCTGACATAACACCGTCGGCCCAGACTGCCTGATACTGGGCATAGAGTGAAGGTACACCCCACCTGGTGTTGGCAACGCCCCACTCAAAGCCGGCTCCGGCGCCAGCCATGGAAGATGCCCTGAAGGCATTGTTAAGCAGACATATCTGGACTGCATTCTGGTTTTTGGCAAACACTGCCGGCACATCAGGGGAGTGGAATGCCCCGCCCTGGGCAATAAGCCGGAGCCGCTGCACCAGGTGCTGCTGATACCCTGCCTTTGCCGCAATTGTGCAGTAGTTGTCGCTGTGCCACTGGGAAAAGTTATAGGTTACACTTGTGGAAAAATATATTGTGTTGAGGAATGTGCCGTCCCAGCTGGCGGTGCTGGCTGTCAGGCTGGCAGTGACAGGTATCACAAGCTCGGAGGCTGGGCTGTGGTCATCCACATCGCATATGTCCACTCCGGAGCTTACCGAACCCCTGAGCCAGGGCGCCAGCCTTCTGTTGAGGCCTGCGGCGGCACTGAATGTGGAGTTGTCATAGGCAAGGAGCAGGTTGCCTTCATCATCCCGTATTCTGGTCTTGGACTGTCCGCCGTTGGCCGACACGCTCCAGCCAAAGGGGGAATGGGCCTTCTGGATATGGCTGTACCCTGCCAGCGCCCGCCAGCCGCTGGAGGTGACAAAGCCGCCTGCGGCAGCCTGGTCCATAAGGCCGAAAGCGTTGTTGTCCATTACCACCAGGCCGCCGCCCCAGCTGTCAGAAGCGGCATATGCAAAGGGAATAGGGAGCAGGGAGAACTTCTCTTCAACTGTAATATGCAAAGTGGAGCCTGTTACTGTGGCATCAGACAGGCTGAACAGCTGGGTCTTCTCCAGCTCTGCCTCCAGCTTCTTCCTGTCAAAAGATGCAGAGTCTGTCCCTTTGAACTTTTCCAGCATCTCCTGCATCACTGCAGGTTTTGTCCGTCTTAGTCCCTCTATTTTGATATCTGTTATAGTCTCGCCCCAGGCGGAGAGTGCCGGAAGCAGAAAAAGAAGGGCGGGGAGATGCAGCTTCAGCTTTTCCAATGCCATACTGTCTTTCCTATACTGCCCGGGAAGGGCGAGGCTTTGTTGAAGTCGGGGTTCCACTCGTCGGTAATCTCCTCTTCCTGTATAAAGCCATCCTCAATTCCAAGCTCATCCAGGTAGGAGTAGACCATATCCATCTCGCTCTTATCAAGAACCCGATCCGGGAACCCCTCCCCCTCGGCAGCCTTCGGCGAATACTGGAACATGACAGAGAGCAGCGCTTTTCCCATAAGGTTCTGGGCGTACCACTTCAAGAACCGCTCTGTCATCTCGACGTAACCTGGAATAACCAGGTGCCGTACTATGGTTCCTTCTATAATTTTGTTGTCTTTGAACACAATTTTCTTTGAATTGGCCATTTTCTCCACAGCCGCCTTGGCTGCCTCGGGATAATGGATAGCATTGAAGAAGGTGGCTGCAAATGTATGGTTCAGTGTTTTTATATCTGGTAAATATACGTCAATAAAGGAGTTCAGTGTGTCAACGGCTTCTGAACTCTCAAAGCCTGAGGAGTTCCAAAGGATTGGAATGCTCAGCCCTTTCCCCTTTGCCAAAGCAATTCCTTCAGCTATAGATGGGATGAACATGGTTCCTGTGACCAGGTTGATGTTCTCGGCTCCTGCTTCCTGCAGCTTAAGGCAGATATCTGCAAACTCCTCTATGGAAACTTCTCTGCCAAGGCCGCCTCTGCTTATCTGGTGGTTCTGGCAGAATCTGCACTGAAGTGTGCAGCCTGTGAAAAAGATAGTGCCGCTTCCCCCCTTCCCTGTGATAGGTGGTTCCTCCCCATGGTGCAGCGTGGCACAGGCTATCCTCATGGCGCTGGTCTCCCTGCAGAAGCCCAGTCTGCCGGCAGTCCGGTCTACGCCGCAGGCACGGGGACATAAGGTACATGCGTCATATAATGAAAGAAGAGATTTTCTATCCATCATTTTTATTGTAATTGACAAAAAAGAAAAGTCAATGTAGTTTAGAAAAACCTAAGCCGGTGTGGCGAAATTGGTAGACGCAGCAGACTCAAAATCTGCCGGTAGCAATACTGTATCGGTTCGAGTCCGATCACCGGTAATTTACCTTACATCGAGAAACCTTCTCCAAGATATGTCTTCCGGGCCAGTTCGTTGGCAAGGATTTCATCCCTGCTACCTGCGACCATGATCTGTCCATGGCTGATTATGTAGGCTCTGTCGGTTATATCCAGGGTATCCCGCACATTGTGGTCGGTGATCAGCACCCCTATATCCTTGGAGGCAAAGCTTTTGATTATTCCTTTGATTTCTGCCACTGCGATGGGGTCGATGCCGGAGAAAGGCTCGTCCAGAAGCAGGAACTTAGGCTTCATGGAAAGGGCCCGGGCAATCTCGGTACGGCGCCGCTCGCCACCTGAGAGGGTAAAGGCTTTCTGCTTCCGGATATGTCCTATGCCGAATTCCTCTATCAGCTCCTCTAAAAGAGCTTTTTTCTCCTTGCGGTTCAGGTCGCTGCGGGTCTCTATTATGGCTGCAATATTCTCTTCTACGGTGAGCTTGCGGAAAATAGAGGCCTCCTGAGGCAGGTAGGAGATACCCAGCTGAGCCCGCTTGTACATAGGGAGCTTTGAGAGTTCTCTGTCTCCCAGCATGATTTTTCCTTCGGTGGGCTTGATGAAACCGGCTATCATATAGAAGGCAGTGGTCTTTCCTGCTCCGTTCTGGCCCAGGAATCCTACAATTTCTCCTTTGCTCATGGAGAAATCGATACCTGCCACAGCAGTTTTTCTGCCGAACATTTTCTTGAGGCCGAATACTGCCAGCTTTTCTTCCTTCTGTTCTTCGCTCATTCCTTCTTTTCCTCTTCCGGAGTCTCTTCTGCTGCTCCGGCTTCTTCCTCCTCGTCAGCTTTTTCTGAGAAGATGGAACCGGTCACTTTTCCTTCCAGGGTTATCTCGTCCTTGTCCAGGTCCACCAGGATGCGCAGTGCCCGGTATTCATCATTCTTCCAGAACACCACAGGCATACCGGTGAGCTCAAGTATATCATCGTTACGGTTGTAGCGGGCAAACTCGGAGCGGCACACCATATCGTCCTTAAGAATCCGCACACCTATCTGGATAAGACAGGTCTCGTCATTTCCCATATATTCCAGGAAGTTGCCTTTGACAATGACCTCGTTCTTGATATCTTCCATGACAGCAGCTCCCTCTACCCGGATTATGTCGTCCTTCCGGTTGAAGAAAAGCTTCTCGGCCTTGAGGGATATTCCTTTCTCGTTGTCTATTACCTCGACAGTTCCGGTGCACTCCGCAAAATCGTTGTCGCTGCCGTAAATTTCGATATTGTCAGCCTTTATTCTGGTTGAGGATGAAATGATTCCTGCATTTCCTTTCAAGGAGGTGTGTTCCTTCCCTTTGCCGCGGCTTGATGAGAGGGAATCACCGAAGAAGGAGAAGTCATCTGCGGCATAGAGAGTGCTGCAGAGAATAAGAAGGATAATAAAATTACTCAGTCTCTTCATCTTCAATGTACCTTCCCGATGCCTCTTCCAGGAGTGTGAAGGATTTGCCCTTTGCATCAGCTATAAAACCACGTCCCTTCACTACGGAGCCGTCTCCCTGTTCAATGGAGACTTCTGTATCATCAAGGCTCTTGAGGATCTTGGCCTCGTTGTTCCATTCCAGATAGTCGGACTTTACCACAAAGTCCTGAACTGTGGAATTAAGTATTATTTTTCCGTCGAATATTATGTTGTCTGTCTTGGAGTCGTGGACAGCCCGCCGTGCAGCCCCCTCGGTGCCGGTGGAGCCGTCCGCCTTGTATTCGGTGAATCCGATGTTGTCAAAATAGGTGAGCTTTGTGCTGTCATAGAGTTCAGCATGGTCTGCAGAAAAGATATAGGAGACTTTTCCGTCCCGCACCACAACCTGTGAGAAATCCTCCAGGACGCTGTTGGGTACCTGCGCGTTCATCTCTTCGGCCAGGTCTGCATCCTTATAATCAAGTTTGCACCCTGCGCACAAAACTGCAACTGTTGAGACAATTACTAAAAATGTCCAAGACGGTTTGAGAAATTTCACTACTCTAATTATTTTATACATAAGAGATAATGTCAATTAGATATTTGTCCTTGAAATAAGTCTATTTTTAAAATATACTGTATATATAGGGTACAATGGAGAAGTATGAGCGTAAAGGGTAAAGTAATCGGCGGAATCTTGGGATCTATGCTGGGCGGACCTTTCGGGGCAATCCTGGGGGTAGCTATAGGTCACACCTTCGACCATGACAAGAACAAGCAGGAAGACCGGGAATACCAATACAGGCAGGCCGCTGGTCCGCAGGGGCAATCCTTCGGCCTTGGGCAGGCGCAGATGACTTTCTTTGTCGCCACATTCTCAATGCTGGGCAAGATGGCTAATGCAGACGGTCAGATCTCTGCCGACGAACGCAATACTGTGATCCAGTTCATGAGCAACGACTTGAGACTTTCAAGACAGGATCAGGATTTTGCCCTCCGCATTTTTGATACAGCTGCAGTTTCTGCTGAATCCTTTGAAAAGTTTGCAGAGCAGTTCTATCAGAGCTTCTATGGCGATCCTCAGATGATAGAGATGATGATGGATATACTGGTGCGGATTGCTATGGCTGACGGCGTTCTTTCCGACAAGGAGAACCAGTTCATTGCCCAGGCTGCCATGTGCATGCGGTATCCGGCAGGAAATGTGGATTACCTTAAGACAAAGTATGGATTCAGGCAGAATCAGGAAGGCAGCTACAGCTCCGGTTACAGCTCCGGCTCATCATCAAGATCTGACAGCGGTTCATTGGCTGCCGCATATTCAGTTTTAGGGTGCTCATCATCTGACAGTGATGAGACAATCAAGGCAAGGTATAAGAAGCTTATCAAGGAATTTCACCCTGATGTTATTGCATCCAAGGGGCTTCCTGAGGAGTTCATGAAGTTTGCCACCGAGAAATTCGACCAGATTCAGAAGGCGTATGAAGCGATAAAGAAAGTACGCAACTTATAGATTAGATCAAACCTGGGAGGGGATTGATGGACAACATTACTAGAGTTTCAATTGTGCGCCATGGCGAGACAGAATGGAACCTGGAAGACAAGATGCAGGGCATACTGGACAGCCCTCTTACACCTAAGGGAATAGCACTTGCCAAGGAGCTTGGGGAAAAGCTTTCAGGCATGAAGTTCTCAAGCATCTATACCAGCGACCTGGGACGGGCCTGGGACACAGCAAAATATATCAACGAAAAACTCAATCTGGAGATTGTACCGGATAAACGGCTACGGGAGCGGGATATGGGAATCTTTGCCACCCACGACTGGGCATATGTGAAGGAACACTATCCAGACGACTTCAGGAAAGCGGTGAGCGACGATATGGAATACCGCATTCCAAACGGACAGAGCAAGCAGGATTACATCCAGATGATCCAGGATTTCATGACATTTGTGACAGAGAAGCATCCCGGGGAGAATATCCTGGTGGTGACACACCGGGGTTGGGTGGACTTCTTCATGCGCCTGGTGCTGGGAATTTCTGTCAACGCCCGTCGCTGCTTCAAGGTCGGAAACACAAGCCTTAACGTCTTCTCCTACGAGAAGGGACGATGGATGCTGGAACGGTTTGGAGATCTTTGACAACTTATGGCTGAGAAGAAAACTGCAATATACGACGAGAGCAAGATACAGACCTTAAGCTCCCTGGAGCATATCCGCAAGAGAAGCGGTATGTACATAGGGCGGCTTGGCAACGGCTCCAACCCGGACGACGGTATCTATGTCCTCCTTAAGGAAGTTATAGACAACAGCGTGGATGAGTTCATAATGGGAGCCGGCAAGCGCATTGTCATCGAGATAAAAGAGAATAAGGTCAAGGTGCGGGACTATGGCCGTGGAATTCCTCTGGGCAAGGTTGTGGACTGTGTATCAGTAATCAATACAGGCGCCAAGTACAATGATGATGTTTTCCAGTTCTCTGTGGGACTGAACGGTGTGGGAACCAAGGCTGTGAACGCCCTTTCCTCCTACTTCCGGGTTGTATCTATCCGGGACGGCCACTTCCACGAGGCAATCTTCGAGAAAGGAAAGCTGATAAACGAGCGTCAGGGCTCGAGCCCCAAGGAGCGGAACGGTGTATTCATCGAGTTTGTGCCGGACGAGGAGCTTTTCGGGGAATATGCCTTCAACTTTGACTTTGTGAAGAAAAGGCTGTGGAATTACGCATACCTGAACAAGGGGCTCACCCTTACCTTTGACAAGGAGACCTTCTATTCCGAGAAAGGACTGTACGACCTGCTGAAAAGCGAGGTGGGAGACAATGTCCACTACAACATAGTCTATTTCCAGGGCGATAAATTAGAGGTTGCCTTCACCCATACCCATAATTACGGCGAGACTTATTTCTCCTTCGTGAACGGTCAGTACACCTCTGACGGAGGAACTCACCTTAGCGCCTTCAAAGAGGGGCTTCTCAAGGGTATCAACGAATATTACAAAGCCAACTACTCAGGTACAGATGTGCGGGAAAGCATAGCAGGCTGCATCTCCATAAAGCTTAAGGATCCTGTATTCGAGAGCCAGACCAAGAACAAGCTGGGCAACACCGAGATCCGCAGCTGGATCATGAATGCTGTGAAAGAGGGAGTTGAGGATTATCTCCACAAGAATATGGATGATGCCAAGAAGCTCCAGGACATAATTGTGCGGAACGAGAAGCTGCGCAAGGAACTTTCAGAGGTCAAGAAGAATGCAAAGGAAGCCTCAAGCAGGACACGGCTCAACATAGAGAAGCTCCGGGACTGCCGCTGGCATCTGCATCAGGATCCCCGCCATGCCGAGGAGTGTGAAGCATCCATGATTTTCCTTACCGAGGGTGATTCTGCCAGCGGTACCATAACAAAGACCAGGGATGTGAAGACTCAGGCTGTCTTCTCCCTACGTGGAAAAGTTAAGAATGTGGAAGGTGAGAAGCGTACTGTAATCTACAAGACCGAGGAGCTTTACAACATAATGAAGGCCCTGGGCATCGAGGATGGCATGGAGGGCTTGCGCTACGGCAAAGTGGTTATAGCAACTGATGCCGATGACGACGGCTACCATATCCGTATACTTCTTATGACCTACTTCCTCACCTTCTTCGAGGAGCTGGTCACCAGCGGCCGCCTCTACATTCTGGAGACACCGCTCTTCCGTGTAAGGAACCGCCAGGAAGTGCGCTACTGCTACAACGAGAAGGAACGGGACAAGGCCATGAAGGAGATCCGGGGCTGTGAGGTCACCCGGTTCAAGGGTCTTGGAGAGATAGACCCGAAGGAGTTCGGCGCATTCATAGGCAAGGACATAAAACTTATCCAGGTTTCTGTTGACAATATAGGGGAGCTTACCAAGACCATGGAATTCTACATGGGAGACAACACCCCGGAACGGCGGGATTTCATAATGCAGTATCTGCTGCCAGAGGAGGTGTGAAATGGCTCAGTCATCCTACAAAGATTTATACAACGACTATTTCCTCCAGTATGCATCCTATGTAATCCGGGACCGGGCAATCCCAGACCTGGTGGACGGTCTCAAGCCTGTTCAGCGGCGCATACTCCATTCCCTGATCTCAATGGACGACGGCAAGTTCCACAAGGTGGCAAACGTTGTGGGCGAGACCATGAAGTACCACCCGCACGGCGATTCCTCCATCTACGGAGCCCTTGTCAAGCTGGCCAACTGCGACCTTTTCATAGAGAAGCAGGGAAACTACGGAAACATCCTTACAGGCGAGCCTGCCGCTGCAGGAAGATACATCGAGTGCCGGCTTCTTCCGTTTGCGAAGGAGGTGCTCTATAACCCGGAGCTGACCACATACATAGACAGCTATGACGGCAGGGCAAAGGAACCTCTGGTGTTCCCGGCCAAGATTCCTGTGGTTCTTATACAAGGTGCCGAGGGTATTGCGGTGGGCATGAGCACCATGATCCTGCCGCATAACCCCATAGAAGTCATGGATGCCATGAGCGCCTTCATAAAAGGAGAGGACTTCACCCTGTATCCTGACCTGCCCACAGGCGGCATCATGGATGTCTCGAACTACAACGACGGCAAGGGGAAGGTGGTCATCAGGGCAAAGCTGAATACAGCAGATCCGAAGAAGGTGATCATAGAGGAGCTGCCATACACTGTCACCAGCGAGATGATGATAGACTCCATAACCAAGGCTGCAAAGGCCGGCAAGCTCAAGATTGCCTCAATCACCGACTACACCACCGACAAGGCCAATATCGAGATTGACCTGCCAAGAGGTGTAAACGCAAACAAGAACTTCATCAATGCCCTGTACGCATACACCAACTGTGAATATAAGATCAGCGTGAACTCCCTGGTGATCAAGGATGAGCTTCCTGCAATCATGGGTGTCAGCGAGATAATCGCATACCATTCACGGCACTTGATGGATGTGCTCCGGGCAGAGCAGGAACTGCGGAAGGAACACCTTTTGGAAGACCTGTATGCAAGGACTCTGGACCGGATCTTCATCGAGGAGCGGATCTACAAGAAGATCGAGACCAAGAAGACTGCCGAGGAAGTTGAGCGGGCTGTGCTCTATGGTTTCAGGCCGTTTGCAGACCAGCTTGCCCGCAAAGTGACAAAAGAAGATGTTGAACGGCTCCTCAAGATTCCAATCAGGCGCATCTCTCTCTTCGACATCAACAAGAACCACGAGCAGATTGAGGAGATCCAGAACAATATCAAGGATTGCGAATACAAGCTTTCCCACCTGGTGGAATATTCACTCCGCTATATCGAGGATCTTAAGAAGATGCTCACCGAATCCAGAAAGAAGGCTGGAGTGGGAATAAAGCGGCGGACTGATGTGAACAGCTTCCAGACTGTGGATGTGAAGGCTGTTGCTGTGCGGAACTTGATGCTCAATTACAATGCAGAGAGCGGATATCTGGGCTATGGTGTCAAGGATGGAGAGAAGCTTTTCGCTGTAAGCGAATACGACCGGCTGCTGATTGTGAACAAAGAGGGCACTTTCCAGGTTATCAACGCGCCCGAGAAGATGTTTGTCGGCCAGGGAATGCTTTGGTGCAACATTGCAGACAGGGATATCCTCAAGAACACTATTTTCTCCCTTATCTACCAGACTGCAGACAAGAAGCATGTGTGCATAAAGCGGTTCCAGGTGGAGAAATTCATTGTGGACAAGAGCTACCCATACCTGCCTGACGGATGCAAATTCCTGTTGCTGACCGAAAAGCAGCATGGTACTATTACATTGATATATAGAAAGGCTCCGAGACTTCGTGTTCTGGAGGAAGAGTTTGACCTGGACAACTACCATGTCAAAGGCTATAAAGCTTCTGGTGTGCGGCTGAGTTCCAAGCCTATAAGGACACTGCGGTTTGCTGCAAAGGCTGAGCCATCAGCAGCTGCGGCACCTGCGGCCCAGGCTCCGGCTGTGCCTGAGAAAAACGATGTAGAGGAAGAGTCTGTGGACTCTGATGAAGGGTATCTGCTTAAA
>Ga0310695_10011287_pt1 | contig 12809 bp, 8 predicted proteins | sample RumenRJG_04DNA_FD_203882 | JGI IMG/M metagenome (GOLD analysis project Ga0310695, IMG submission 203882) | Bovine rumen microbial communities from Lethbridge, Alberta, Canada - RJG_04 (v2) (version 2) | ecosystem: Host-associated > Mammals > Digestive system > Stomach > Rumen | place: Canada...
GGCGTCGAGCGGGTTCTGGCAGAGCAGCTTCTCCGCCTCCGCCATCGCCTCCGCGCCCTGGCCCTTCTTGACGAGGCCCATGATCTTGTTGCGCGCGAGCATGTAGCCCATCTTCGCGCCGAAGCCGGTCTTGCCGTTCTTGCGGAAGTTGGCGATCTGCGCGGCGCGCAGCAGCTTGCGCGTCTCCAGAATGTCGGGGGCGGCGCTCACCGCCTCCATCAGCATGTCGACCGCCAGCTCGTAGTGGCCCGATTCAAGCGCCTGCCGCCCGCGGTTCGTGAAGTTCTGCGCCTTCTGCGCCAAGTCAACTGCCATGGGAATCCTCCTTCGTGTCAAATGGTTACGGCGTGACCGCCAGCCGTTCGTCGCCGGACGGCCCGATCAGGCCCGGGGCCTTGTACGTCTTGAGCATGAAATGCGTCGCGGTCGACAGCACCCCGTCGATCGTCGACAGGTCCTGCGCCACGAAATGCGCCACGTCCTGAAGGCTGTCGCCCTTGACGAACACCAGAAGGTCGTAGGCGCCCGACATCAGGAAGCACGCCTCCACCTGCTCGTATTTCGCCACCTTCTCGGCGATCTTGCCGAACCCGCACTCGCGCTGCGGCGTGATCCGCAGCTCGATGACGGCATGCACCTCATTCGTCATAGTCGTTGTCCTCCAAAGGCTTTTCCGCCCTGTTTTCATCCGCGTCGTCCGTGCCCCAGTTCCGGCTGACGACGTCGTCCACGATCTGCCGCGCCAGCGCCTCCGCCACGCGGCCGGACGCGTCGCGCTCCGCCGTCAGGCGGTCGGCGGACGTGAGGTACGTCGTGTCCGCCTCGTAGAGACGGTCGCCGATCACCACCGCGCCCGTCGTCTTGTCGATCACGCTCACCCGCGCGCGGACCTTCAGACGGAACTCGTGGTTGCGCACGATCTTGCGCGTCTCGTACGCCGCCGACGTCGATCCGCTCGACGTGACGACGCCCTGGACCTCGTAGGCGCTGTCGCCGACGGCGGCGATCTTCATCGTGCCCTCGCGCTGGAACTCGCGCAGAATCTGCCGCGTGAGCACGCTGCCCATCTCGGTCACGCTGCTTTCGTTGCGGAAGGTCGGCACCGCCACCGTACGCATCTCGGCGGGGACGGGCGACGTCCACGTGTAGGCCCGGCAGCCGGCGACAAGCGCCAGCGCCGGCGCAATCCATCTGATCATGCTCATTTCGACTCCATCTCCTGTTGCAGCTCCGTCAGCCGCGCGAGCGCCGCGGGCGCGTGCGCGCTCGCGGGATAGTCCTTGAGGAAGCGCTCGTAGGCGGCGATCGCGCTGCGCTTCGTGCGCGTGCGCGCATCGTAGAATTTCGCCGCGCGGTACGCCTCGTCCTCGACGAGCGCGACCGCCTCGTTCAGATACGCGGTGAACGTCGCGCGCGTGTCGGTGTCGAGGCCGTCGGCGAGCGCCAGCTTCAGAAAGTCGATCGTGTCCTGGCAGCGCGAGCGGTTGTACGCGTGCTGCCGCAGGAGCGTCATCCGCACCGCCGCCTCGCGCACGAGCGCCGTGCGCGCCTCGGGCGTGCCCGCGTACAGGTTGCGGATGTTCTCGTAGACCTGGATCGCCTTTTCGTACTCAAGGTCGTCCTCCCGGAGCTCCGCCACCGTCCGCATCGCCTCGGCCGCGTACGGCGCGCCCGGCGCGCGCAGCACCACCGCCTCGAACGCGCGGCGCACGTCCACCGTGTTCGCGAAGCGGAAGAAGAGGATCGTCTTGCCCTCCTCGCGCATCAGCTTCGCCGTCTCGTAGAGCCGCGCCGCCACCGTCTCGTAGGCGCACTGCAGCGAATAGTAGTCCAGCAGGTAGCGGTACTCCTCGAAGGCGCGGTCGAATTCGAGGTAGTGCGAATAGTAGAGATCGGCGAGCGCCTCCTGCGCGACGGGCGCCTCGGGCGCGGTCGGCCATTCGCGCACGAGCGCGTCGTAGCCCCGGCGCGCCGCGCGCCACGACCCTTCCGCGGCGCACGCGCGGGCGTACGCGAGCTGGTCCGCCGCGTTGTCCTTCGCCGGGCCGTTGATCCACCCGAACCAGCGCGGCTCCTTCTTGCCGGGCGCGACGATGTTCTCCTCGCGGTCGAACCCGGGGTAGGCGTCCGTCGCATAGCGCGCCGGCGACGCCGTGGGATTGGCGACATCCGCCAGTGCGGCGCAGGCGGCGAGGGCCGCCGCGCCAACCGTCACTCGAAACTTTCTCTGCATCATGTGCGTATTATACCACAATGCGCGCGCAGCCGCCATTGCGTTTTTCAGCTTCCGCCGCGCGCCGTTCCGTCCGGGCCCGGCGTCAGGGCGCGCGCTCCTGCGCGTCCTTGAGCGTCTGCTGCACCTCCGGCGAGTCGGGCAGCAGCTCCAGCGCGCGCCGCGCCAGACTCTCCGCCTCCTCCCAGCGCCGCCCCTTGCGGCAGATGATCGACAGGTTGTTCAGCACCACCGGCTCGTCGGGACGGCGCACGAGGCACCGCCGCAGATACCGCTCGGCGTCGTCCATCCGCCCGTTCTGGAGGCAGCCCATGCCCATGCCGAAGTTCGCCTCCGGGCTGTCCGCGTCGGAGCGCAGCACGGCGGGCGCGTAGCGCATCGCCTCCGCGAAGTCGGCGCGGCGCAGCGCGATCTGGAGCCCTTCCCACGGCGTCAGCCCCATGAACGTGCGCTGGTGCTCGTACTGGATCAGCGTGAGCAGATGCTTCAGCGCCGTGTTCGCCTCGTCCAGCCGGTCGGCGAGCGCCGTGTCGCTGCGCAGGCGCGCGAGGCGCGACAGCCGCCACGTGACCGCCGAGAACGCGTCCGACAGCGCAGACGACGCGCGCGCCTCCGCGAGGCGCGGCGAAACGGCGAGGATGCGCGCGGCCAGCGCCTCCGCCGCCGCGATGCCGCGCGCCGGCTCGTCCGCCGGAAATCCCTTCGTGCGCGCCACGAGCCCGGAGACCGGCGGCAGCGGCTGCTGTTCGCGCTTCCACAGCTCGAACCCGAGCTGGACCGCCGCCTCGTCGAGGCCGCCCGGCTTCTCGTCCTTCCAGACGCGCAGCAGGAGCGGCACGCCGACGCCCGCGTTGTCGCGGTCGACGCTGCCCGCGGGGAAGGCCGCCTCGCGCAGCGTGCGCTCGCGCCGGCTGCCGCCCGACATCATGTTCAGCGGGCGCAGGTCGCTCCCCTCGGCCGCCGCCATCAGCCGCAGGCCGTTGTCGAGGTGCCCGTCGGTGAAGATCCACTTCGCGCCCGCGCACTCGCGCAGCGTCTCGGCCAGCGTGTCGCGGACGATGGACTTCATCTCCCGCTCCACGCCGCGCGACAGGCGCAGCGCCGTCAGCAGGACGAGCGCGACCGCGAGCGCCGGCACGAGGCCGCGCAGGAGCACGCCCGGCCGCGCCGTCCCCTCCGCCCGGTACGTGCACTGGCACTCGAACGCGAACGCCGCGCCGATCATCGCCACGGCGACGGCGACGCACAGGAGATACACCGCCAGCAGAAAGCCCGACGTCACCGCCGCGGCGCTGCGGAACCAGAACGTCGCGGCCGGAAACGCGCCCGTCTGGAAGATCGCCAGCACGGCGGCGAAGACGAGGATCACGCCGGTGTGGAACACCATCGGCCGGTCGTCCGCGGCGGCGGCCGGCGCGAGCCGCAGCGCGATGACGAGCGGACAGACGCAGAAGGCGAAGCCCAGCAGCCAGCCGAATCCCGACGAGGCGGCCCGCACGACCTTGCCGTAGCAGAAGCCGTAGTGGAAGTAGATGTCGGTGCCGCTCCAGCCGTTCGCCGTCACGCCGCCGAGCGCCGTGAAGATCGCCGCGTTCAGCCAGACGCCCAGACCAAGCGCGCCCAGGAAGAGGAAGAACATGCGCCAGCGCGGCAGCTCCTTCGGCTCCGGCAGGTCCTCGGCCGCCGCGAAGTCGTGGCTGTAGACGAAGCGCCAGAAGCGGAAGTAGCCGAACACGAAGAGGGCGGCCAGCAGGAACGCGAGCGGCGTCTCGGCGGCCAGCACGCCCACGAGCGCCACGAGCGGGTAGAGCCGCCCCGCGCCGCCGCGCACCAGCCACCGCAACCACAGGTGGAGCGCGCCGAGCAGCATCAGGAAGCGCAGCTCGTCGGGCGAGAACGTCTGCACGATGCGCCAGAACGGATCGGACACCGCGACGAGCAGCGCCGCCACCACGGCGAAGAACGGCGCGAGACGCCGCGACCAGACGGCGTACACGGTCGCCGTGCGCAGCTGGAGCGCGAGCAGCTGGCGGACGACGAGGTAGACGAGCGCGACCGCCGCGCCGCCCAGTGCCGCGCCCGCGAACGACAGCACCTTGAGCGCGGGCGCGACGTCCAGACCGGCGAACGTCCACGCCGCCAGCGCGCGCCACAGCCCCGGGAAGACCTCCCGCGGCGGCACGAGGCGCGCAGCGACCGCCACCTCCTCCCACTGCGCCGGATCGGGCAGCGGGATCGACAGGCAGGCGTACACGATGCACGCGGCCGTTCCCAGGAAGGCGGCCAGCGCCCAGTCCAACGGCGCCAGACGGCACCTCTCGATGATCTTGACTCTGCTCATGTCGAACCTCCGTTTATCCGTTCGTTCAAACCGCCGCGGCCGTCGCGCCGCCCGTCACAGGAAGCGCCCCTTGGTCTGGATGCGGTCGATGCGCTTCTCCGCCTCGTCCGACGCGGGCACGTCGCTCGCCACCACCAGCTCAAGAATGTGCATCGCCTGGAAATCCCTGCCGCGGCTCTCGTACTCGTCGGCCAGCAGAAACGCCGCCTTCGCGAAGCACGCGCTCGCCTCGTCGCCGTAGACCGTCCCGCTGCGGATGCCCTCGCGGTAGGCGATGACGACGCCGGAATAGAACTGGTCGACGGCGTCCTCCAGGCGCTTGAGCTTCTCGAGCGTGCGGCCGATCTTGAACGAGACGACGATCTTCATGTCGGGCGACAGCGCCTCGCCCTGGCGCACCGCGCGGTACGCGTCGAGCGCCTCGCGGTAGCGCGCGGGGTTGTCCGCGCCCATCACGAAGAGCGCGTCGGCCTTCATCACCTGCGCCTTGAGCCGCTCCTCGTCCGCCGTGCCCTCGGCGAGCAGCGCGCGCTCCAGCACGAGCACCGCCTCGTCGAAGCGCGCCAGCTCCATCAGCGACTCGCCCTGGATCAGGTAGCCGCGCGCGCACGCGGGCGAGGCCGGATAGCGCTCGACGAGCCGCGTGACCGTCTGGACCGCGCGGTCGAAGTCGTTGTCCGCGAACGCCGCGCGCGCCGACCACACGAGCGCCTCCGGCGCCTGCGGCGCGTCGGGCCGCAGGTCCGCGTACGACGCGAACAGCGCGCACGACTCGCGCCACTGCCGCGCGTTGTAGGCGAACTTGGCGAGCCACAGCGTCGCCTCGGCGCGGATCGCCGGGTCGCGGCCGTTCGCCGCGATCTCCCGCGCCTTCGCGCGCGCCTCCTCGTCGCGCAGCTGCCCGTAGAGGCAGAGAACCTCGAAGTAGTCGGCGAGCGGCCGGCGCGACGGATCCTCCGCCGCCAGCTTCGCGAACGCCCGGCTCGCGCCCTCGAAATCGTAGCTGCGGTACAGCTCGCGCGCCTTCTCCTCCATCTCCCGGAGGTGCACGACGACCTTCAGCTTCTCGCCCGCCGGCGTCTTCGGGTACTTCTCCAGCACGAGCCGGTACTTCGCCATCGCCTTCTCGCCGTCACCGTTTTCGGCGTAGGCGTCGCCCTGCTCCAGCACCGCGTTCGCCCGCGCCGTGTCGTTGGTCGCGTAGGCCTCCGCGCGCGCGAACGCCGCGACCGCGTCCTCGTAGCGGCCGAGCTTGCGGAGCGCCCAGCCGTAGCCTTCGTGCACCTCCGCGATCCGGGCGGCGTCGGGCCACGTGACGAGCGCGGCGCTGTAGGCGTTCGTCGCCGCCTCGTACCGCCGGGCCGCGAGATAGGCGTCGGCGAGCGCGAGCGACGCGTCGCGCGCGCCCGTCGCGTCGGGCGCGTCCGCCGCCGTCTTGCGGATGAGCGTCGCGCCCTCCTCGAACGTCTCCGGCGCCGCGATCAGCACGCGCCCCAGCCGCAGCGCGGCCAGCCGCCGGAGGTCCGCGCTCTCGGCGAGCCGGTAGGCCGTGCGCAAGGGCCCTTCCTCGCCGAGGTTCACGGCGGCGGGCACGTAGATGCGCGCATCGAGGTTGGTCCGGGCGACGATCTCGCGCCAGAGCGCCTCGGCGCCCTTGCGGTCGCCCGCCGCCTCCAGCACGCGCGCGGCGTCCAGCTTCGCGTCGTCCGCCGAGCCGAAGCCCGTCTCCTTCAGAATCTCCCGCGCGGCGGCGCTGTCGCCCGCGTCCATCGCCAGACGCGCGCGCAGCCGCGCCTGCAGGGCGACGTACGTCCCGTCCGTGAACGTCGTCCGGGCGAGCAGCTCCTCCGCGTCCGCCGCCCGGCCCGTCTCGGCCAGCGCGAGCGCGCGGTAGTAGATGTAGCCGTCGCCGGACGCCTGCCACGCGTCCAGCCGCGCCAGAAGATCGTCCCAGCGCTCTTCGCGCGCGTAGCTTTCCAGCGTCACGAAGCGGCCTTCGTCGCCGCCCGCGCGTTCCGCGTGCGTGCGCGCCACGGCCCACAGCCCGTCGCGCAGCGCCTCGCGGGCGATCTCCAGCTCGTCGGCGGCAGCGGAAAAGGCCACGGCGCACGCGAGCGCCACCGTCCGGCACGGTGTCACGATCTTCCTGGGAATCTCAACCATCTTCATCCGTGGCGCTAGTATATCATTTTTTACGCACGCTGTGGCAAAGTCCCTCCCGCTCATTCCTCGACAGGTTGCGCGTCGCGGACGCTAATCTCGTACGCTCGCGCAGGGCGCGAGCTAATCTAGAAAATCTAGACGAGCGAACGCAGTGAGCGATCTAGAACAGCGAGCGAAGCGAGCGGTTGTGAATATGATATACTACGGACATGAAACATCCCGCCCTTCTGCTGAGCGCCCTTCTCGCCGCCGCGGCGGCGACGGCCGCGCAACCTGACCGCTCCGTCGTCCGTGCCCCCGTCAAGGAAGGGTCGCGCCAGCTGGCCTTCCCCGGCGCCGTCGGCTGGGGCCGCTTCGCGCGCGGCGCGCGCGCGGGCGCGAATCCCGCCGTCTATCACGTCACCAACCTCGACGACGCGGGGCCCGGCTCCCTGCGCGACGCCGTGTCGAAGCCGAACCGCGTGGTCGTGTTCGACGTCGCGGGCGTCATCCGCCTCCAGTCGCGCGTCACGTTCGCGCCGGGGCTGCTCATCGCCGGGCAGACCGCGCCCGGCGACGGCGTCACGGTCTACGGCGACGGCTGCTCCTTCTCGGGCGCGGACGACCTCATCTGCCGCTACGTCCGCTGGCGCATGGGCAAGGGCGGAGCGAAAGGCAAGGACTGCGCCGGCATCTCGCGCGGCACGAACATGATCTTCGACCACTGCTCGTTCTCGTGGGGGCGCGACGAGACCTTTTCGATCAACCCGGACAGGCACAGGAAAGGCGCGCTCGGCGACATCACCCTCCAGCACTGCATCATTTCGCACGGCCTGCTGCCGCATTCGGCCGGCGGCCTCATCCAGACCGACCGCGTGACGCTCTACCGCAACCTCTACAGCTGCAATTCGACGCGCAACAACAAGGTCAAAGGCACGTGCCAGTACGCCAACAACATCGTCTACAACTGGAAGAACGGCTGCTTCATCATGGGCGGCGACTCCTCCGGCACGAGCCGCTGCAACATCGAAGGCAACCTCTTCATCAACGGCCCGTCCGGCGGCGGCGACGCGTTCGTGCGCGGCAACGACAGGTTCCACTTCTTCTCGCACGACAACTGGCAGGACGCGAACGCCGACGGCGTCTTCAACCCCGTCTGCCTCGACGGCGTCCAGACCGGCGGCGGCGACCGCGTCGCCGCGCGCTTCGACTATCCCGCGCTGCCGCTCGTCCCCGCGAAGAGCCTCCTGAAGACGCTTGACCGCGTCGGCGCCGCGCTTCCGGCGCGCGATCCGTACGACACGCTCGTTGTGAAAGAGGTCCAGAGCCTCGGCACGGCGGGCGCGCTCATTTCAAGCGAAGCGGAACTCGCCTGCGGCGCGCCGTCCACATGGAAGCTCGCGGCCGGGCGCGCGCAGCCCGATACCGACGGCGACGGCCTGCCGGACGCCTGGGAGGCGAAGAACGGCACCGACAGGCGCAAGCCGGACGCGACGGCCCTCGCGCGCAACGGCTACCTGAACATCGAGAACTACATCAACTCGATCAGCGTGCCGAAAGCGAAGTGAGGTCGATCGGCCGCGACAGGCCGGGCCGCGCCGCTCAGCGCGCGAACCGATACCGCGCGAACGCGACGGACGCGGACGGCGCGCCGAAGACGAAATAGAGATCGCACGTCTCCGACGCGATGCCGGCGACCGGCGCGGTGAACGTCCGGAACGCGCCCTGCGTGTCGGACAGCGGAATCGACGCGACGACCGGCCCGTCGACCGCGCCCTTGCGGACGTCGATCCGGGCGGGCCCCGCCGCCCGGCAGAGCACCGCGACGGACTTCGGGGCGGAGGTGAACGCCGCGCCCGCGTACCGGACCCACGCGCCCGCGCCGTCGGCCGTCACGACGCTCGTGCGCTGCGTCTTCACGTCCGCCATCGTCACCTTCACCTTCTCGTCCTGGCAGATCGTCACCGCCCGGTTGGCCCGGTACGGATCGAGCGGCTTCAGCTGCGCGGGTCCCGCGTGCGTCGGCACGACGGGCACGATGGTGCCGTCCGCGTTGTACCGGAGCTCGTCGATGCAGACGGAGCGCTCGTAGATGTTGCCGCGGCCCTGCCGGTTCGTCAGCAGGCGCGAGTGGTAGACGATGTACGTCTTTCCGCGGAAGTCGACGATCGAGTGGTGGTTGTTGTTCCACGAATTCTCCGCCCAGTTGGGAAGGATCGCGCCCTTCCAGACGAACGGGCCGAGCGGCGTGTCGCCGATCGCGTAGTCGATGGAGGCGCCGCGGTCGGGGAAGTTGGCCGAGTACGAGAAGTAGTACTTCCCGTTGTGCTTGTGCAGATAGGACGCCTCGAAGAAGCTCGGCATGCCGGTCGCCTCCCGGCCGTCCCTGGAGGCCTTCATCATGATGCCGGGGAGCTGCGCGCTGATCATGTCGTCGTTGAGGCGCACCGCGCGCGCCATCGTCTCGCCGTTGCCGCCGAAGTAGAGATACGCCCGGCCGTCGTCATCCACGAACGCGGCGGGGTCGAAGACCCAGCACGCGTCACACCCCGGCATCTCGCGGCCGATCAGGTGATGGCCCAGCGGATCGGTGTAGGGGCCCTCGGGACGGTCCGCGACGGCGACGCCGATGGGGCCGCCGGAATTGGGATAGTAGAGATAGATCCTGCCGTTCCGCTGCGCGACGCCGGGCGCGTAGAGATTCCAGCACCACGTCACGTCCTTCCCGCCGGTGAACACGTCGCCGTGATCCGTCCAGTTGACGAGATCGTCGGTGGAGAGCAGCACGTAGTCGTTCATCTCGAAGCCCTTCTGCCCCGCCAGGTCATGACTGCACATGACGTAGAGCCTGTCCTGCCACACGAACGCGTTGGGATCTGCGGAGTACTTGTGGGTGACGATCGGATTGACGGCTGACGCCGCGCCGACGAGCAGCGCCGCCGACAGCGCCGCCGCGAGTTTCTTCCTGCTGGCCTGTTCGTTTTTCATGCGTGCATTATAGCAAAACGAACACACCGCACCAATAACCCGTTCGGGGGACGGGCCAACGCGTCAGCGGCCGCCGTCCGCCGTCACGGTGACGGTGATCGGCCGCGAAATGCCGGTCGGGATCAGCTCCGCCTTCTTCGAGATGTGCGGCTTCATGTCGTACTTGTCGATGCCGGGCGACGTCGTGAACGCGGCCTTTTCGCCGCGATCCTGGAAGAGGTCGCCGATCAGCCGGTTGCGCCAGGGGTTCGTCACGCGGACGGTGAACGCGGCCGTCGACCCGCCGCCGGCGCGCACCGCCTCGGTGATGTCGAGCGGCGCGTACGGATCCCACATCGTCCCGACCTTCTTCCCGTTCACCGTCACCTCGGCCGTCGCGCCGAACGCGGGGATCGCAAGAAGATACCTGTCCTTCGCCGAATCCGCCACCGGCAGGTCGAGCGTGAAGTCGTAGCGCAGCACGCCGCAGTAATACTTCACGTCGGGGGTCTTCTCCTCCGTGAGCGAACGGAACTTACCAATGGGCATCGGCGCGATATCGGGATCGCTTTCAAAGGTGATCGTCCCGTCCGCGCCGTCGTAGACGCGCGTCGCGCGCACGCGCGGGCACATCACTTCGGCGGCATACGACGGCAGACCCGTCGCGTCCTCGCCGAAGATCACGAGCACGCTTTGGCGCGGACGCAACCGCAGTTCGTAGCCGTCGTCGGACGGTGCCAGCGCGTAGCGTCGGCCGTCTTCCGGATCGAGGACAACGGCACGAGCATTTTCGCGGGCGCGATTGCCGAAATCCACGCGCAGCGTGCGCGGTGCGAAATCGAATGCACTCGCCAGGAAATAGACGTCCTTCGAACCGTTGCGAACATGGCGCGCGAACATCGTTTCGACATCGCCGTCCGACGCGAACGCAATGTCGTTCTCATAGGTGGGGGCGCGCTTGAAGGAGGCGTCGCCCCAGATCGAATCGGAAATTTCGCGCAGCCGCGCCGTTTCCGCCGCACGGTTCAGGAGGCGCAGGGTACGCACCGGCTTGACGCCGCACACGCGCGCGCCGCGACGGTGGAGTTCGCCCAGCTTCTCCATCGTCGCCAGATCGAGCGCGTCGTGACGCACCATGATTTCGGTATAGAATTTGTCGCCGTCGAGAACGATGCACCCAAACGGATCGACGGTGACGCGCCCCGAAAGAAGAACGTCCTGGTTGATGTACTGGAAGGTGCGGCCGTGCGGCAGAAGACGCGCGATCTCGTCGTCCTTCATCTCGAACGCAGGGAGCGCGTCGCCGATGTAGACGAGCGCATCCGCGACCTTGACGCCGCCCTGGAGCGCCGCCTGGATGCGCGCGTGGTACTGCCAGAAGGAGCCGGAGAAATTGTACCACGGATTGAGGCGGTTGAACGCCTGCCCGTAGATGCCGAGCGTGAGCCCCGGCGCGGCCGCCGTCGGCTGGTGGACGTACGAGTGCAGGATCATCTTCGTGATGCCGTGCGCGAACGCGCGGTCGCCGTAGGGCTTCAGGTCGAACGGCGCGTCCGAATAGAGCCCGTAGCCCGTGTACGCCTCGCCCGCGACGACCGGCTTGCCGTACAGCACGGCGGCGTGCTGGGGCGAGAAGTGCTTGATCGGCTCGACGTAGCTCATCTTGAACGGATACGTGTGCGCGGCGACCTTCGCCCAGAACTCCGTCATCGGCACGTCGCAGTACTTGTACGTCTTGAGGACATCGACGGCGGGAAGATTGTCCCAGCCGTAGATGCCCTCCGAATAGAGCAGCATCCCCTTCGCGTGGCAGAGCTCCGCCAACCGCTTGAAGTAGTTGTCGATGATGAGATCCGAGCACGTCAGCTGGAAGTCGTGGCGGAACGCGGCGCTGTCCTCCGGCGAGCCGACCGTCTCGCCCGCGAGCACCGGCAGATACGGAACCGGATCGTAGCCGCGCCGCTTCTTGAATTCCTCCGGAAACTTTTCCGTCCACGTCTGGAAGCCGCATTCCCATGAATCGACGAGGAAGTAGCGGAATGTCTTGCCCGCGTGCGGGCCGGCCGCGTCGATCAGCCACTGCGGATAATGCGTGAAGTGCCAGTCGAGCGCGGCGGCGTCCATCTTGTCGCATTCGAGGCCGATCCCCTCGGGCGACGCGGGATGGTTGCGCTTGCCGTTCGTCGTGTAGCCGAAGCGGTACGTCCGGCCGTTCGCCGTCACCGTCGCGATGTCGCGGTAGAAGCCGTCGCGGACGGTTTTCGGATTCCCGACGACGACCTCCTTCCCGTCGACCGTCTCGATCCGTTCCCAGACGAGCTCCTTCATGGCGCGCTCCGGCGTGATCCACGGCCCACCCGATTCGCTCCAGCCGTCGCAGTTCGCCGCGCCGACTTCGAGGCCGAGGCGCGCGGCCTCGTCGAGCGCGAAACGGAAGAGGTCGAACCATTCCTTCGACGCGAACTTCACGGTCGGCATCGCCTCCTCGTCGATGTCGCGCACGTTCTCCGGCGCGACCTGCGCGAACGCGGTGAACTGGCTGCCGAACGGCCGGTACGCGTTGAAGAGCGTCACGTTGCGGACGCCCGCCGCCTTCATCGCCTCCAGGTCTTTCGTGATGCCGTCGCGCGTGATGTGCCCGTTCATCCAGTGCCACCACGTGCCGACGGCCTCATCCGTGACGGGCCCGGACGCCGCGCAGGCGCCGCAAGCCAGCAGAAGTGAACCGAGGAGGAGTGTCCGAGCCGTCCGATGTGCGCAAGTTTTTTTCATGCCGCAAATTATATCAAATCCCAACTACGTGCGTCACTTGGAGCTTATCCAGCCTCAGCGGCCGGGCGCGTTGTCGGTAGGGCGCGTTGTCCCCAACGCGCCGCCGCATTCAACATCATTTCTGAACCATTATCGACTTCTTAGGCGGGGTCTGTCCCTGCGAATTTGCTACGCTTCTATGGGGCGAGGCCCTTGTATCTGACCAGCCCGGCAGAAGAAAACCGGCAAACGCATTTGCCGCCGCGCAACAGGCCCGGCTCACTCCCAGATGGCGTAGATGCTGAGCGTCCTGCCCTCTGCGGCGGCGTTCTTGATCCATTCGCCGTCGGTCTTCCAGACCTTCCCGGCATCGGC
>Ga0310695_10011288_pt1 | contig 12808 bp, 13 predicted proteins | sample RumenRJG_04DNA_FD_203882 | JGI IMG/M metagenome (GOLD analysis project Ga0310695, IMG submission 203882) | Bovine rumen microbial communities from Lethbridge, Alberta, Canada - RJG_04 (v2) (version 2) | ecosystem: Host-associated > Mammals > Digestive system > Stomach > Rumen | place: Canada...
CAATTCTTTCAACTGCCATCTTTCAATCATGCGCATTCTCCATCTTTGTTGCAAATATCATATCACCTGCCCGACCAAAAGTCAACTAGGAATCCGACTAAAAGTAAGATAGGCTCTCGTCCAAAAGTAAACTCCGCTGAACCGTCTCGCCTGCGACATCACTCGAATATTATCCAGCTTTTCATATCGTGCCCTTCCTTCATCAAATCTTAGCCAGATTTCGCCACTTTTGCCTCACCAACACAATTATTTCCAATACCACAAGGCGCCTGTCGCCATAAAGAGCCAGACCAAAGCGAAGGTCGCAAAACTATAGAGCGCAAGCTTCCATTTCCTGAATGCCGCCAGCACAACGGCAGCCAGCAGGAAGAGCATGGGAACGACAACATACACGGCACCGACTACTTCTTCCGCGAACCGCTTCGGCACACAGGGCAGAAACCGTCCTGCATAAGGGCCTGACAGCAGCGCCTTCCAGCAGAGAATCTTGCCTTCGGCTTCGGTCATTCCATCATGAACTGGATGGCAATCGGCACTGCCTATGCAGAATAGAATGAGAAGTGCATACACAGCCCAGAAGAGATAGTGCCACGAAAAGAGTTTGCCAAACCGCTCATCCTCTTTCGTCATCTTGCCGTCGCCCGGCGAGGCAAGACTACGCGCCAACACCACGATCGCGCATATCGGCACGTAAATCAAACATGCAATAAACAACAATGAAGTCAAGAATGAAATCACGTCACTCATTTTGAACTCCCCTTGTAACAACTTTTCTGCCCATATCGACAGTGTTGTAACAACTTTTCTGCGCCAATGCAACGGAGAAGTTGTTACAAACTCTCACAGACTATGGTGTAGGCATTTGGTGTTCAAGATACCATTGTGTAAGCGCTTGGAGTTCTTCGTAAGAAAATGTCTGCTCCTTCGTCCATTTCGAAAGGAACGCGCCGAGCCACCACCCCTCGCCAGTGCCACCACCCCACGAGTTGTCGCTCTCGATCCAGCTCTCAAACTTGCGCTTGAGGCACTTCTGAACCTTCTTCCCCGACGAATACCAACAGGCAAGGAAGAGCCCGTCTCGGTTGTCTTCACCCACCGTATCTAAAAGTCGGCAAATGAGCGGGTCACTCCCCTTCCTCGACGCGAGATACGAGAGCAAAAGTCCGTTAGAGCCATACGAACTCCAGTCGGTCTTTGCAAGAATGCGTCCCATCCGCGCCCTGACGAGCACGCCTCGCCTTGCCAGCAAACGCGAAAGCTGAACCGCGAGATCGTATTGGTAAAGAGATCGGAAATCAATAAAACTCTCAAGCAGCAACTTTGCGTCGTCATCGCTGCACTCGTCGAAGATAAAAGGCGCGGCAAACTCACCCCATCCATCAGTAAGTGTGTCAAGCAATATCGTCGTGCCATCGTTCTCTTCGCATCGCGCCCGTCCAAGGCCATGCAGCGCAGCGGCCCTGTTCACGGCTTGAATACACCGCCGAACGAACACTCCGTCGATTTCGTCCTTCCTGTCCTTCGGAGCAGAAAGGCGAACATCGAAAAGATCCGATCCTTCGTGGGCAAGAAGCGATATCTTGTTGCCAAGGCCGCCGCCGTAACCCGTGAGGCCATTGTCCGCGCCGATCACGCGGTGGCACGGAATTATTATTCCAATCGGGTTCCACCCAACCGCACCGCCGACAGCGCGCGCCGAGACTTTTGCGCCGCCGTGCTTTTTGGAGATTGCCTTCGCTATGTCGCCATACGACACCGTGGCGCCGAAGGGAATCCGCTTGAGTTCGTCGATCACTTCCGCGCGAAACTCGGTCAGGTCTTCTATGCGATAGTTGGGCGTGAAGCCGGGGTCGCGCCCTGCGAAATACTCGTCAAGCCAGCGGCATGTCTCGCGGAATACCGGCGTCTCGCGCAATTCAACAGCTCCCCCGCGTCGCACGGCGTCGCGCGAGCCCGCAAACCGGAGTCCGGTCAGCGCCTCGCCATCCCCGCTCATCACGAGGTCGTCAAACCCTTCCGGCGTCTTGTATTTCCAGATGTATTCCATACTCGACCCTTTCAAATTCTGTTTTAGACAGGATTAACAGGATTTACAAGATTGTTTTTAAGCAGGTAGGGCAGGAGATGCAGGAGAATTGCTGAGGCTTTACCCCAGACCCCCATACTTCTGTATCTCCTGTTCTCCATGCTAAAACCCCCATCTTCTGTATCTCCTGTTCTTCACGCTAAAATCCTGTTAATCTTGTTAATCCTGTCTAAAAACCTTCCCGCGCCATCCCTCGCCCGCCAGTTCGGGGCAGATGGCAGTAGAATCGGGGTTCGTCCACGCGAAGGGAAATGAGCGGCACTTGTCCGGCTTTACCGGATTCAAACGACAAAGATTGTTTTCGTCAAGATACACACAAGCTCCATCGGCCCTGCTCTTCAGCACCAGCCCCCCGCGGTCTGGCGCAAGCTCGGTTTCATTGGCGATAAATTCACCTTCATCCATGCCAAGATATGCGGCGATCCGCGAAATCTCCGCATCCGAAACGCGCACGATGCCGTCCTTTATCCGACAGCACGCCCCGCAGCACCGACAATGGAACTCGCTTCTATTCATTGCTCCATATTTCAAAGCCAAAAGCCAGTAGTGCGCTTGGCGGAGTTTGCCCCTACAAAAGCCACGCGGCGAGACCGGCGATGACCGAAGCTGCGGCGACAACGCCCGCGAACCAGGGGAGCGCCGCCTTGAAAAGCCGACTCTCTGCGCCTACGAGCCCCGCCGCGGCCGCGCCGATGGCGATGGACTGGGGGCAGATCATCTTGCCGATCCCAGCCCCCATGACGTTTGCGGCGGCGAGAACAACGGGAGACGCCGAAATCGCCGCGGCCGCATCCGCCTGAAGCCGGCCGAAAAGCACGCACGAACTCGTGCCGGAACCAGTCACGAACCCTCCGAGCGCGCCGACGGCCGTGGCCGCATAGGGATACGCATCCCCTGTGGCCGAGACGAGCGCAGACGCCATCGCGGAAATCATCCCAGCAGACCCCATAATACGGGCCATGGCGAGAACGAAGCAGATCGTGGCGAACGCCGCCCAATAGCGGACAAGAGTCTCGAAAAGCACGGCGACGAGGCGTCTCGGCGAGACATGCTGGGCAAGCCCACCAACGAAACCCGCGACGAGGATCAGCGCCCCCGGCGTTGTCCACGCCTTGACCGATGGCGGCATAACAGAGTTAACGCCGAGAACGACGACTACGAGGCCAAACGGCGCCCACGCCCTAAGCTGCCCGCCGAAGCCGGAAAAACCGCCGCCCTTGAACGCGAGCCAGAGCGCGACCATGACGCCAAGCCCGCCGACGATGTCGGGAAGTTCGCAGCCGGAATACCTCGAGGCGAGAAGCCACGGAACGAGAAACGCGACGTCGGCTATGACGATTGCACGCCATGCCCCCTTCAGGGCTCGGCGGCCGTCGAGTACGAGAAGCACCAGCACCAGGCCCGCAGCCGTAACTGCGCACTGGAGGAGCGCGGTCGCCCAAGACAGCGTGTCGACATCTACGCCGCTTTCCTTCGCAAGCGTCATAAGCGGCACGCCGACCGACCCGAACGCCGTCGGCGTCGTGTTGGCGACAAGGCACATCACGACCGCCTTCACCGGATCAAACCCTACCCCCACGAGAATCGCGGCCGGGATCGCCACCGCCGTTCCGAAGCCGGCCATTCCCTCCATGAAATTGCCGAAACCCCAGACGACGAGAAGCGCGAGGACGCGCCTGTCGTCCGACACCTCGGTCAGCCCGCGCCTTATGTTCTCCATCGCGCCCGATTCGACGGTGACGGCGTAGGTGAAGAGCGCCGCGAGGACGACAAGGCATATCGGGCAAAGGGCAAACGCGACACCCTCGGCAGCCACCGAAGGGATCGACGACGGCGGAAGCGCGGCGCGGAAAAAGACGAGCGCAATCGCAATAGCCACGGCGAGCGCAGTTGCCGTTGCCTGCCAGGCCTTCAGCTTAAGCACGGAAAGCGCGACGACGAGCCACGCAATCGGAGTGACGGAGAGCAGGACGTCCTTCATCAGCGCTTGCCGCCCGCGAGGGTCTCGGCGCAGTTGAGGTAGTAGGCGCGGATGCGCTCGTAGGCGTTGATTACGTCGAGTTCACCCAACACGCGGATCGACGAACCGGGATCCTCGGGCCCGACGCGGCCGAGCTGGATGCGGCGGCATTCGCGGATGTACGCGTGCATCTCCGACGAACGCTTCTGCAAGGGCTCAAGGTCGAAGGGAGCGCGCGGCGAGCGGATGAGCGGCGTTATGTCGGCCGCGAACGACGCCACCTTGTCGTGGACGTCGAGCAGGAGCGCGACTGACTGCTCGGACATCTTCTGACCCTGCTTCCTTAAGCGCTTCACAACCTTGAGAACCTGGGCACATTCATCGGATACCGACTCAAGTTCGTCCGTAAGCCTGAGGAGCCGCTGCGCGCGTTCCGCGACGTCGCGCGGGAGACGCTTCGACATCATGCTGCCAAGAAATTCCGTGACCTCGCGCTGGACATTGTCGAGAATGTCCTCGCGGTGGACAATGTGCCTCTCGGGTCCGTCGTCCTCCTCGGTCTCGCCCGACAGCACCTTGCGAGCGCAGTCGAGAAGCTCGAGGTTGGAGCGCTTCATGAAGTCGACCTCGAGAAGCGCCTGGTCGCATGCGAGGACTGGCGAGATTTTCGCGCCGAACCGCAACGCGGAAAGGTGGGGCTTTTCGTCCTCGGGCTGCGGAACAAGACGCTCGACGAGTCGGCAGAACGGCCTCACTAGCGGGAAGAAGATGAGTCCGCGGCAAACGGCGAATAGCGTATCGGTGACGGCGATCGGTGCCATCATGTGCCTAAATGCCTTCACCTCGTGTCCGGACACGAAGGTCGTCTCTGCGACGTTCCAGTTCTGGAAAAGCGCCTGCCCGAACTTGACGAACAGCGGGAAGAACCAGATAAGCGCAAGAGAGCCGAGGAGGTTGGAGAGCGTGTGCGAGAGCGCGGTGCGGCGGGCGTCAGCAGTGCCACCGATAGCGGCAATCCAGCCGGTCGCCGTCGTGCCGATATTCGCGCCGAAGAGGACGGCTATCGCGACTTCGTAGGCGATGAGCCCCTGGGCGGCGAGCGCCATGGCAATCGCTATCGTAGCGGCCGAAGACTGGACAACAGCCGTAAAGACCATCGCGACAGCGGCGACTGCGAAGACGCCTGAAATCGACTTCGCGGAAAGGCGCGTAAACATCGCGGCGACTTCGGGATCCTCGCGTATGGGGGAGACGCCCTTCGACATGAAGTAGAGCCCGAGGAAGACGAGGCCGAGACCGATTACGGTGAGTCCAAGGTTATGAACCCTCTCGCCCCTGAGGAAGAAGTACAGGATTCCGCCAAGCCCGAGGCCGAGGAAGCCAAGAAGCTGTGGGTCTGGCGCGTAGGCGATGATCCAGATCGTCGCCGTAGTGCCGATGTTCGCGCCAATCAGGACGGCGAACGCCTGCGGGAGAGTCATAAGCGCCGTCGAGACAAAGCCGACGAGCATCACGGTGATGATCGACGACGACTGGACGATCATCGTGGAGACAATGCCCGAGCCGATGCCGACGATGCGGTGGCTCGTCGCCTTGGCCATGAACTTGCGAAGCCCACCGCCAGCCGTCGCCTGGAGGCCCTCGGAAAGATGCTTCATCCCGAGGAGGAAGATGCCAAGCCCGCCAATCAGCGGAGGCAGGATGGCGAGCGACATACTCATGTGCCGGGTTCTTCCTCCTGGCCCTGCTTATGCTCCTTGCCGTCGCCGATGCCGAAGACCTTTTCAATCTTCCAGGGATAGAACATGCCGTACATGCCGATAACGGCGATGACGTACATGAAAACAACGAGCAGGTGAATCGGCGCGAAGCCGCTTTCAGGCACCATAAGCCGCGTGAACCTGAAGACTGTCGCGGGCAAAAGCATGAAAATGCCCATTATGGCGCGCGTGATGAGATGGGGGCGCATCCAGAGGAAAGTGAGGACGGTCAGGACGGCCGCGAGAACCCAGACGAAAAGGCCGCCTGTACGTTCCTTCATGAGAATCATGTCAAACACGTCGATTCCGATCGTGTCGCACTCATACGCCGTCCAAAACCAAGCGACGGCGGTCAAAACCGCCGCCAATACATCTGCGCTTTTCTTGTTCATCATTAGAAAAGTTGGAGGTGGGAAGCGGAGTTGAACCGCTGTAAGCGGATTTGCAGTCCGCTACCTAACCGCTCGGCCATCCCACCTATGGTTTGAACCAAACAGGAGATAGTATATCAGTTTTCGCCCGCGACTGTCAATAGAGCACCTTGACGATGGCCTTGCGAACGCGGGTGCCGGGAACGTCGGTGTGGCACGGGGCGTGGGCGACAAAGGGCTCGAAGATGATGCACTCGCCGGGCTTTACTGGCTGCATCGGGCACTTGGCGTCGAAAAGCGCGCCGTCGCCCTTCTCGTCGAAAGGACCGTTTGCGACTTCCTCTGGGAGATCGGGAACGCCAAAAAGCTCCGTGCCCGTGATCGGTGCCTGGACGTCGACATAGCGCTTATGGAACTCAGGGCGCTGCACATCGCCGATGGGCTTCAAGTCGTTCTCGCAGATTATCGCGTAGACGCGGTCGCCGTCGATCTCCTGTCTCCCAAGCGGCAGATCCTTGAGATCAGGGCGACGCAAAAACTCGAACGCCTTTGCGTATTTTTCCCCGAGCGCCGAGACTGCGGCATCGTCGTCTATCCTGATGAGCTTGGCGTTGTTCATGTCTTGTCCTCCTTTTTTATGTTACGAAGCGAATATGCGCTTCACTTCCTTTTTGAAGTCCTTGTCGTCCGTGCGCACTTCGATGCGCCTAATGTCGCCGCGGAAGCGCGCCATCTTGAGAAAATCGCAGATGAACTTGTCGGCGCGATGCGCGCCTACGCCGCCGGTGTAGGAGACTCTCACCCTTCCGTCTACGGACGACGACGCTCGCGGTCCGTCGAGGACGATCCACACGAAGTCCGACGGATGCTCCGCGACGTGTGCCTGCGCTTGCGCGACAAGTTCGGCGCGATCCTTCGCGACCTTGTTCGCGCCAAGGATCATGTTCCAGCCGTCGACGATGACGAGCCGTCCGTCTGGCGGAAGCGCCGCGAGGTCGTTCGCGGCGAGAATGGCGAGATCGAAGTGCGCAAAGAGCATTTCGTTCTCAGTCTTGAGCCGAAGGTTTTCGGCCGCCGCCTTGGTGAGCGCCGTCTGAAGTTCGCGCACACGCACAAGCCGCGCCGCCTCGATCATGTCCTGCGCATTCACGAAAGCACCCCCGATGCATAGCGGTCGTGGCCAGCGAAATCCTTCTCGATCTTCACTTCGCCAAAACCATAGTCGGCCATAAGTTTCGCGAGCGCGGCGCCCTGGCTCTCGCCTATCTCGAAGAACACCGCCCCACCCGGCTTAAGTATATTGAGCGCATCGCCGAGATAGCGGTCGTAGAAGTCGAGCCCCGTAACGCCGCCGTCGAGCGCAAGACGCGGCTCGTAGTCGCGGACGCGCGGATCGAGCGTATCGCAGACGGCGCTTTCGATATACGGCGGGTTGGAAACTATCACGTCGACGCACTCCGGCTCGTCAAAGTCGTCGAGCCCGTCGGCGACGGCGAACTTCACCCTGTCCGCAAGTCCGCACTTCGCGGCGTTCTCCTGCGCGAGAGCAATTGCGTCCTCCGAGACGTCCGTCCCGAGAAACGCCGCGTCACCCTTGAACTCCTGCGCGAGCGAGAGGATTATCGCGCCAGTGCCAGTACCGACGTCGACGATAAATGGGGAATGGGGAACGGAAGAATGTGAACGGTTGAGATGCGCGAGAACGCGAGTGACGAGTTCTTCAGTCTCGGGTCGGGGAATAAGCGCGCGGCGGTCGCACTTCAGCGTGAGGTGGCGGAAATCCCATTCGCCTATGACATACTGGACTGGCTCGCCGTTCGCAAGCCGCGCCATTCCACGCCGCATCGCCTCAAGCCATTTCTCGGGAACCTCCTTATCGAGATGCGCGGCAAGTGTGCCGCGCCCCGTCTTGAGGAGCCGCGCGGCGAGAAGCTCGGCCGCCACCTGCGCATCAGGAACGGCCTTCGCCTGAAGATAGGCGCCCGCCTTGGCAATTGTCTCACGCCAAGTCACGGCACTCCCCGCCTGCTACGGACGCAAGTTCTGACATCTGGCAGAACTTTTAGCGCGCCTTCTCTATGATCTTGCGATGCGCTTCGCGCAACACCGCAGGATCGTACTTGAGGACCTTGCGGTCGTATGTCAGAAGTCCGTTGATCTCGGCCTCGACATCGGTCGTCTGGGTATAGACCGCACCGCCAAGTCCCTTCTGTGCAAGATCAGCCACGTGCGCTGAAAGATCGACGTACTTCTTCTGCACCGCGACGAGGTTAGTGTCGCCGCCGGTGCCGCCGTAACCCCAGGCGTCCTCGGTCCAGAGATGCCCCGGCACGCGGCAGCCGATGCCACCGTACTCGCCGAGGAAGCTGACGCGACCAGGATTCGTCGCGTGCATCGAGGGACGGAAGTTATAGTCGTGGCGGTCAACCGAATCGCACGAGACGGGCTCGCCTTCGGCCGGGAACTTCGTCCACGCCCTGTCTTTCGCGTCGTGACCCCTGTCTCCGCCCTCGAAATCGCGCCAGCCGCTCGGCCCGTTCACAAGCCGGTGCGAGGGATCGTATTCACGCGTCCAGCGCAGCATGTCGGCGGTGAGAACGTCGCAGGGCTGCGTCCACTGCTCGTTGTAGGGAATCCACATGACGATCGAGGGAACGGCCATCAGCTCGTCCATCACCCCTTTCCACTCTCGCCGCACCGACCCGTACGCCACGTTCGCATGGGCGAAGTCGAAGAGCTTCGAGCCGTCCCCGGATGGCATGTCCTGCAGGACGAGGAGCCCCAGCTTGTCGCAGAGCCAGTAGTACCTGAGCGGCTCGACCTTGATGTGCTTGCGCATCATGTTGTAGCCGCAGCTCTTGAGCGTCTTGATGTCGAACTCCATCGCCTCGTCGGACGGCGGGGTGAGAAGGCCGTCCGGCCACCAGCCCTGGTCGAGCGTGCCGATGATGAAGTACGGCTGGTTGTTGAGGAAGAACCTGAGTACGCCGTCCTTGTCCTTCGCCTTCGAGAACTTGCGCATCGCAAAGTAGCCATCGACACAGTCGGCGCCGCACTGCGCGGTGAAACGGTAGAGATTGGGCTCCTCCGGGCTCCAGAGCTTGAAGCCCTTGGGCATCGCAATCTCAAAGCGGCGGCCGCCGCGCCCCTTGCCGCGGGCAACGACCTTGCCGTCCGCGTCCTTAACCGCGACCTCCACCTCGGCGCGCGGCTCCTCGCCGTTCACCTCGAAAACAAAGCCGACCTTGCCCGCGTCGATGTCGGGGATGGCGTTGAAGCGCTCGATCCAGGTATCGGGCACAGACTCCATCCACACGCTCTTCCAGATGCCGGAGACGCGCGTATAGAAACAGCCATGCGGCTTAATCGACTGCTTGCCGAGCGAATTGACAAAGCCCTCGGTCGGGTCCCACACTCGGACGAGCAGGTCGTTCGACCCCTTCCGCACCAAGTCGGTGACATCGTAGGAGAAGCCGGTCTGCGCGCCCTCGTGAGGAATGCCTGCCTCCACGCCGTTCACGAACACCTGCGCGCGGAAGTCAACGCCGTCAAAACGGAGGATCAGCCGGCGGCCGGCAACGGGATTGGCGGGGAAAGTGCGGCGGTACTCGATCATCTCGCCGGGGGCTGTAAGCCGTCCGACGCCGGAAAGCGTGGACTCGATCGGGAACGGAACGAGGATTTTGCCTGCGACAACATTGCGCACAATGCCCTCGGTATCGTTGGAGACGATGGCATAGTCCCACGTTCCGTTGAGGGACGCCCAACCATCGCGCACCATCTGCGGACGTGGATATTCGCACCAGGCGTTCTCGGGGGTTACTTTTTCTCCGAACGAAGTCATCATCGCAGCCGCGACAATCAAACCTAACATTTGTACACTTCCTTTCCTTTTCGTTTGTCTAAACTGGTGGCTTGAAATGATCAGAACAAGTTCGTGAACCAGTTCCCGCTGGCAGTCGACTTGTAGCCGACCCACGGCTTGCCGCCTGCGAGGACCTGGCGGGACTTCTCGTCGAACGTGGCGCGCATTCCGGTGCGAAGCGCGGCGTTAGCCATGATGAGGGCGATGGAGTGGCTGTAGCCCGCCTCGACAGGCGCGTGCGGATCCTTGCGGTCGCGGACACACTCCATCCAGTTGCGCATGTGCGCCGACGTGAGAGCGTCGCCGCCAGTGTTTGCAGACGTGACTACCTGCTCTTCAGGAGCGGGAAGCGGCTCGCTCGTCGGCTTCGCGTGCTCGACGCCCTCGTTGGTGACGCAGCCCGAGCCGAGGTCAATGCAACCGGTCGGCCCGAAATACTTCTCGGTCGGCGACTCGTTGTTCGGCTTGGAGCCACCGGCGCAGTTCGTCTGGTGCGACTGGAACATGACCTGGAAGCCCTTGCCCTTCTCGCCCGATTCGCCATACTCGAGAAGCGTCGTGAACGTGTCGTAGCTCTGGCGGCCGTCGACCCACTGGTAGAGCCCGCCCGACGAAACAGCCGTCTTGGGATACGGCTGGCCGAGGAACCAGGCGACCGTGTCGATCTGGTGGCACATCCACTGTCCCGGGACGCCCGACGAGAACGGCCAGAAGAGGCGGAACTCGAGATACTTGCGCGGATCAAACGGATATTCCTTGGGATCGCGGTCGAGGAGCCACATCTTCCAGTCGACGTCCTCCTCCTTGAGCGAGGCGATAAGCTTCTCGTCGCGACGCCAGCGCCTAGGCTGGTTGACGTTCCACGTGAGGTGCACGTAGCTGATGTCGCCGAACTTTCCGGCGTCGATGTATTCCTTGGCGGCCATGTACTTCTTGCCGGAGCGGCGCTGCGAGCCGATCTGGAGAATGGCGCCTGGATTCATCGCGCCGTTAGCGCGCTTCTCGTTCACTGCGTCCAGCAGCATGTTCGCAGAATACATGTCCTCGGCGATCGGCTTCTCGCAGTAGGCGTCGCAGCCGGCTTCGATCGCGTGCACCGCGTGCTGCGCGTGCTGGAAGTCGGCAGTGGAGATGATGACCGCATCGAGCCCGAGGCGTTCCTTGGCCTCGTAAAGCTCTATGTCGCTCGAAAACGCCTCGACGTCGTGGCCAAGCGCCTGCTCCATCTCCGGCTTCGCGTTCTCGTAGAGACGCTTCCTCCAGAGGTCGGCAACGGCGACCATTTCGAAATTGAGCTCCTTGTTGTGGTGCAGGAAGCACGGCAGAAGCGTATAGCGGAAGCGATCGGAATAACCGACGCATGCGACGCGTATCTTCTCATTTGCACCGGCGGCGTAAAGCGAAGGTCCGTAACCGGCGGCGATTATGCCGGCGAGACCGGCGGCTCCCTTGCAGAATTCACGACGATCGATTGTTTCCATTAGACGAGTCCTTTCATTGTTTCAATTGCTGTCTTTGCGTTTTTTGCGAAATCCTTTGCGTCGCCCCAACCGCACTCGCAGCTGACGCCGCCCGTGTAGCCGATTGTCTTAAGCGCGTCGAAATATGGCGCAAGCCGGCACGTCTCGCGTGGGTCATGTCCAGGGAACTGGCGCGTGCCGTAGTCGGCGACATGGCAGTGCTTCAAGAGTGGCCCCGCCTCTACGATTGCCGTCGCCGGGTCTCCGCCCATCATCATGTGGAAGATGTCCGCGAGCTGCATAAGGCGCGGCGAATTGACGTCGCGGCAAATCGCGAGACCTTGGAACACGAAGTTGATGATGTTCGATTCGTTGGGTCTAAGCGGCTCGATCACGACCTGCACAGTCTTTAGGCCTGCGACGCGCTTCACGAGTTCGCGGCAGAACTCGGCATACTGCCTCGTTCCCTTCTCGGTGTCTGGGTTATTGCCAGTCGTGAAGTCGCCGGGAACGTTCCTCGCACCACCGGAGCCGAAGACCACAGTCTTTACGCCAATCTCGTCAGCCCGCCTGAGCACTTTCTCCGCATAGTCGAGCGCAGGGGCATGATCGGCATTCGGCCCCGTCAACCGAAACTTGCCTGGCAAAAAGCCGTTGCAACTTCTCAAGGGAAGGGGACGCTTCGCTATCTCCTCCTTCTGCGTCTGCCACCATGCATCGTCTTTGTCGGGATCAAACGCCGCGCCCGCGCTCCATTCCCAGAAATCGTAGCCGAGGTCGCGCATGATCGTGACGTCCTCGATGGACGAGCGGCACGCACCGAAGAGGATGCGTCCCTTCCCGCTACCCGTAATCGGCGCCCCCGGGAGAGGGGCGTGCCGCGGATGGCACGGCAGGTCGTCGCCGGAAACGCCGGCGCACCCGGCAAGTCCGGCCGCAGCAAGCGATCCAATCAGAAAATCCCGTCTTCCTGTCACTTCGCTTCTCCTTCTATTTCTTGTCTAAAATATGTCATGGCACATTTGTTGCGAAAGACGACATGTCTCTCAAGCAAGACTATTATACCAAAAAAGCCCTTGGCAAAAGGGCATAAAAAAGCTATATCCCCCTCAGCAGCTGAGCCCGAAGATATGACCCGACCGAAGGTCGCTTCGCGTGGCGAAGTCGCTAGGGGTCTGCGCCCTAGATATAATGGGAACAATTCTTTTTCAAGCCGTACCAGGCTTGCGGAGAGGGATTGTTCTTTGACAACCGAGAGTGTAAGATAGACGACTTGCAAACAGCCGCGTTCGCGGCCGTTCACAAG
>Ga0310695_10011291_pt1 | contig 12806 bp, 8 predicted proteins | sample RumenRJG_04DNA_FD_203882 | JGI IMG/M metagenome (GOLD analysis project Ga0310695, IMG submission 203882) | Bovine rumen microbial communities from Lethbridge, Alberta, Canada - RJG_04 (v2) (version 2) | ecosystem: Host-associated > Mammals > Digestive system > Stomach > Rumen | place: Canada...
CGGCTTGCACGGAAAACAATTTGTTTTTCTAAAAACATGGAAATTCACAAAGCTGTGATAGGAACTTTTATAAATATATTCTTTTTCGGATATGCTTTTGATTTATCAACTATTCTGTGACATTACCCATATTCGCCTATTGTCTGCATGGTATTGCCGTTTTCGGTAATATCGTCTATCAGAAAAGCAAAGTCAAATACAGGTTTGCCGTCCAGTTCCGGATTTTCGCTGTCAAAAATATCATCTATTTTGATTGGCACAAGAGGTTTGAAATTCTTTGTCTTTATCTTTGTGATGGTATTCAGCTCTCTGATTGCACCGTAAGCATTGGCATACAGACTTTCCTTTTCCGTTGCACTTTTCTTTATATCTTCTACTGTGCTGATAAATACATCGGGCAGTACCAAAATTCCTCTTATCGTTGATTCAAAACTGTGTTCATCAAGGTATTTCCTTATCCATATGGCTGTCTGAATGAACATTCCCGAACCCGTACCGCCTGCCAGAGATGATACTATCATTACTCTGACTTTCTGACCGAGTTCCCTGTTTTCTATCATGGTTTGAATGGCATTTTTGAGTTCATCTATTTTGTGACTTTCTATCGTATCAAGCAGAGCAAGACGGGATTTAAACCTCATCTGTGACGCACCGTCTATCATGGTTTCTTCATCAAGCGTTTTGGAACGGGGCATCCAGTCCGATACGCCCATATAAGAATACTGCGACATATATTCCTTGATTTTTTTCTCACTGCTTGTCGAAATATTATTGATACCCGTAAGTGATTTGTTGATCTCACCGACATCATTCATATTGGTATCAAGTACCGCAAATGCCATTTTGCCGTCGGCAGTCGAAAACTTTTTATTTTTTCTTCTTGCTGCTTTCTGAAGGTCACTGACAACATTGTTGACAATCCTGCTGCCTGTTCCGCCCAATCCTATCAAAAGTACCTGTCCTTCTATTTTTGCCATGGTTTTATCCTCCTTTTATTTTCTGTCACTTGTATAGCAAATGATTTTTGACGAATTGATTCTTCTTGCCTCTTTGGCAAATTCACCCTCACCGTATTCCGCCTGTGCCTTTACGCAGTAATATACCTGACTGTTCATTTTAATAATATTGTCGCCCTCGCCTCTGATATTGGCAGGTTCGATTTCCCTAACTTCAATGTAATTCTCCGCAAGAGATTTTATTTTCTCGCATATCTTTTCGGGGTGGTCAATGTCACCGTCAATGTAATCGGACTGCAATTCGCTTGTCATGAACCAAGGGAATGTTTCATTACACCTGATACGATTATTTTTTTCAGCCGATACGGATATACCACCGACACTCACCGTGAGCGGTTTAAACGGATTCCATAGATTTCCAAAACGGTTATACTGTCTGAGTTTATGCTTTTTCAATGTCATCAGATGGGCACCAAGTCCTGTATCCGAAAATGTGATTGTACCTATGTAAAGAACCGCTTTTTTAGAAAATCTCGGCTTTGTGATATACCTTATAATATAGGCTGTTATCAATGCCAACAAGATAATTTCCGTTGCCAACGGTGCGATTACCCACAAAATAATATAACTCGTGTCCGCTCCGATTACGTTTATCTTTGCCTGTGCCGTGCCGTAATCGTGCGAAAGCGTCACCGTCATGTCTGCACTTTCCAAGCCGAAATAATACAGCCAGTTGCCCCACCATGTCGGGAAATTATATTCCCTTTCGTTTTCGTCTTTCGGAATACAATGTATTGTGCCGTCATCATCAACTTGAACATCAAGCTGTAAATGCCTGTATTCCTCATTCACTGAAACCGCTGTGCCATTTTCAACCTGCGATTTATCAAGTTTCACACCGTCTTTTGTGATATAAAACGAAACACCCTTTTCATTTCCGTAAAACTCGTTTTTTCTGATGGAAACATCATTTTGATTTGCAATTACCGCATAATTTGCCATTAAAATCGTATAGCTTTCAGTTGCCGATGTGCCGTCACTTATCGTACAAGTAACTTTGACATTCACGTTATCAGCATTCGACGATACAGACGGTGTTTCTTTCGGTGTATATGTGATAGTTCCGTCAGATTCGATATTCACATCACCGCTGTTTCCGTCAAGTGAAATCTCTATTTTCGGTGCAAGTGCTTTCACTTCTTCGGGATTTGTCATAACAATGCCGTCTGCACTGACCGTAAATCTCAATTTCACATCACTGTTTGTCGGAACATCATCATATTTGATACTTCTCACACCGTTGTCAAATTCAGCCGACATTGTATAAACTGTTTTCGGTACATATTTATCGGGTGTGAATTTCTTCGTATATTCAATGGGATTGAAATTTTCTATCTGTGCAGAGGCAACAAGCTTTGTTTCAATATTTTTCAGCTCGTACTCTTTCAATTCCATATTCTTTCCGCTGATATGTTCGGAAATATTTCCGTCCTCATAGATGTAAATATCATAGCTCGTATTTTCGGGCAGTAAATCGCAATTTATCTCATTATCTGTATTCATCTCATAAATACCGCAGGAAATGCTGATTTTATCGCCCTCATGCGTATTTTTCAATTCGGAATTGTTGATTTTCTCACCGTTCACATGAACCGTCACACGCATTTCCAAGGCAGGCTCAAATAAAAATACCAAATCGTCAAGAGATACCGCCTTGTCAAAGTTTATCTCATAAGTACCCGAACCGATAACATTCTTTGAATCTCCCAGCAAATACGCATTTCCTATCAGTTCATCATGTTGATTGCCGTTATATTCACGGAAATCAAGGGAAGCATATCTGCTTATCGGAATATTCATTTCATTGCTGTAATTCGCACTGAGAATTTTGGCATCTGTTTCCTGTGAAAGCACCGCTATATTCAACAAGGGTATTGCAGAGGATATCTGAACGGTCTTTTCATCAAGAAGTTTCATATCATTTTTATCAAGCCTTGTTCTGCCTGAAACACGGTCGGCAATGTCCGACATGGTTGAAATAATATCCGCTGCTCCCGTACATGAATAGGTATACAGTCCTTTATCTTCCTGTGCAGGAACTTTCAATGCACTACCGCCTATGGCAAAATATGTTATCTGCGGATTTGTGCCGTTTGGCATGACTTCATTAACATAGCCGTCAAAGTAATCTATCAATTCATCGGGCTTGTCGGGATTACTGATATAACTGTCCCTGTCAAAAGTGCCGTCCGTCAGAATGATAAGCCAATACTGCGTGTTTGCATTGGAGTCCTGTACAGATTTGAGCTTATTGAAAGCAATTTCAACCGCCTGATACGGTGTGGAACTGGTGTCTGAATGATTTCTGATACTTTCAATGGAATTCTGAATGCCCGATGCAGACAGGTCAATTTTTTCAGGCTCGTAATCGGGATTTTTAGCCGACTTCATGTATGTAACATAAAGCTGGTCTTCACTGTTGAGCATACCGCAAAATGTCTGCATGGCATAATTCGCATACGCCCATTTATCTTCACTTGTCATACTGCTCGAATCGTCATACACAACCGATACAATTTTCCTAATATACAGCGACTCTGCATTTGCCGTCACACTGCCTATCCCCGTCAAAGTCACAAACAACACTGCCATTGTCAACAACCTTGCTATCACTCGTTTCATTTTTTTATCACATCCTTTTCATTTGACTTTACTATATTATAACACAAAATCTCAATTTTACAATCAACATTCATAAATTTTTTGCTGTTTTTAGTCGTAAACTGTCCATTTTTTATACAAAAAAGTCAATAAAAAGTCCCTCCGAGTTCATCAAAAAACTCAGAGGGATTTTTTCATTGTTCCCAATAGGGAAAGGTAAACCAGTGTAGAAGCTCAGGTTGAGACCAGTGTAGAAGTATCAATTCCCAATAGGGAAAGGTAAGAGTTGAAAAACAAAGGATGGTTGTCTGAATGGGATAGTATCAATTCCCAATAGGGAAAGGTAAGTCGGGTTTAATTCGAACAACAAAGTCCGTATTATGACTCAAAAGTATCAATTCCCAATAGGGAAAGGTAAGTCTCAAAATTATTTCAAATTAAATAATCCAACAAAAGTATCAATTCCCAATAGGGAAAGGTAAGGGAGAAAATTACAGCGATACTATGCTCTTAATGATATGTATCAATTCCCAATAGGGAAAGGTAAGGTGAGGAATCAAAATGAGTGTGAAATACATACCGTAAATGTATCAATTCCCAATAGGGAAAGGTAAGATGGGAAAGCACGGATTCTGTTACACCGGAAACACAGGTATCAATTCCCAATAGGGAAAGGTAAGAACAATATCTTGTGTTCCTTTATTATATACCATACATAGAGATTTGTCAACAGAAAAATGAAATTTTTATCAAAAATGCCCTCCAAATCATCTCTGACTTGGAGGGGAGATTTATTTTTTACATTTTGACACTATCCATTTTATCAGCAGAACCAAAGCAGAGCCTACACCCAATACGAACGGAATACCAAACCACCACGTTTCTGAACGGAAATGACCATTCTTTGCAAAAAAGTTCCAATTATCAGTGATAATAACGGAAAGCGGTTCGACTATAAACAAAAATGTCAAAGCGTAGCTTAACAGGTTAAGTTTTCTATCCTCTTTTGCATCACTCAGTCGTTCCAGACGGGCATTGGTATTGTCGGCAACATCTCGCAGATTATTCATTGCAGAATCCAGATATTTCATATTCTTTTCAATATAGAGTTGCTTGCGGAACATTTCATACATTTCAACGCCCTGTTCCTGAACGGTTACTTCCGACAAAAGCATTTGATTCTGCACTTTGACATATTTTGCCTGCAAGCGTTCTATTTCGGCAATATCCTGTTCGGAAATAATGTAACTTTCGCTGAATTTATTGGATACCTTTGCAACTTCATCTTCCAGCATAAGTATTACGGCTCTTTGAGCGAGTGCCAATGTTGCCATCTGAACATATTGTGTCAAAAAAGGGTTTATAACTTGGATTACTACAGCGGGATTCGTAATACAACAAAGCGAATGATGGGTTATGCCAAACAATGTACCGCTGTTTACCCATCTGCCGTAAACAGAACCCGACAATATCTGCTTTTTCATTTCGGTTTCCTGACAACTCAAATCATTTTCAATGTACATAAATTTATATATACGGTTTGAAAGAGCAGTTTCATCAGCCCAGCCTTCCATATAAGTAGCGTGGAGTCCACCGTCTCTATCAGGTACAATATACTTGTTGTTTTCATCAACTTTATCTGAAAATTCTTCTTGTGAAAGATCATATTCTTTTTTTGTCGATGAAACAACATGATATTTTTCATCTTTTTTAGAAAAAGTACAGTCTGTTTTTTTCAATTTCAAGTCTGCATCCTGATAATAGCATATTGTATGGTTGCCAACGCCTTTTATTTCATTGCTAAGACCGAAATCCGCAACAATACAGCATACAAACATCCTGTCATCAACACAAGGTTTGATATAAAATTTACTTTGCTGATTTTTATGATTTGGATTAGTGGTAACTTCTTTTCCACCATTATCCTTTCCTTTTCCGTCAAGGAGTGTTTGTATCGGTTGCATTATGTAGGTAAATGATACATCGTCCTGACGGATAGACTTTACATCCGGATCATTTTCATGCTCTATATATTTTTTTATCTGCCTTGAAGTATACAGAAAATCTTCTTTAAAAGGATTTTCATTATTCTGTGTATTGGTATTATCTTCAAAACGAATTTCTATGCTATCTGCACATAAATTGTGTGTTCCGCCATGTGAAACCAAAAACGGAAAATTGATACGTCTGCCATGTTCATTGATAGCATTTACATCTTTCAGTGAATTATGCTTGCAGTTTTCCATCTCCAATATCAATATAGCAATACCTGCATCATATACATTCAAACGGATATTATTGATGTTCAAGCTATAAGTTTTGTTTTCTTTTGTATCATTATCTTGTTTTGTAATTATATATTTTACAAGATATTTGTCATTTCCTTCTTTAAACTTCCCCGGGAAATGATTTTTTGATTTACAAATGTGTGAAAAAATGCGGTCCTTAAATTTTGTACCATCATCAATTTTGATGAAAAGTTTTAGCTCTCGAGGACGTCTTTTATACTTTCTATTGTAGTGAAAGCAACTTACAGCATTGCCGGTATCGCTGGAATTGAAAAGCAAGTCATTTGCGGATTCTGTAAAATATTGATACGCAGCGTAATCCAATCTCCAGCGTTCCGACAAAAAATCTGCCTTTTTTCTGTCATCCCAGTTATCTAAAACCCACCTGCCCTCTGCGTTATTGCTGTCGGACTTGATGGAAAGTACTTTCAGAAAATCTTCCTTGCTTACATTGTTATCGGTTTTCCAGATAAACGGGAAAAGAAAGGTATGATAACTATATACTTTATCGCTCATTTTTTCACCCTCCTAAATTAAGCGGTTTGCGGCAACTATTGTTTTTGCAGTTTTTATTCGGTATATCACTGTTTTGTTGATATTTATATGTCCATTTGCCGCAATAAGGACATTTTACTTTTACTGTTCCGTTCGCATCGCACATTTCTTCAAGCGGTTCATTTCTGAATATCTTTCAAAATGCCATAGCCGACATTTGTTTTTGCACCCACTCCGAAAAGTGAAAGCAATTCCGTGAAAATATCTTTAAGCATATCTTTTGTGACGGTCTTGTCATTTACAGTATGGTCATTCAGCAAAAAACGGAATTCAAGCTGTACACCCGGATTAATTTTCAGTATCCTTATCGGAACGGGATTTTTGATATGGTCTTTATCATGGGGAGTGATATAATCCGAACTTAACATATATCCATGCTTGTCACCACAATACACCACTGCGTCAAGGAATATGTCATTGTAATCAAATATATCACTTTCAAGCAACTCTATTTCGGATTTCGTAAATTCAATTCCTGTTTTGGCTTTTATTATTTCGCAAACAGCCTGCCTGTGTTCCTTGAAATAGCTTCTGAGCATACCTTTCACGGAACTTGCGGGAATATACGGCTGACCTGTGGTATAGTCAAATGAAAAGCCTGTTTTGATTTCCTCGTTACCGCTTATGCACATATCAACTATTCTTTCGGCAAGTTTTTTCAGTTCTTCAAAACTATTGAAACGAATGGTTTTCCTTTTTGAATTTACAAATACTATATTTGGTTTTCTGTCATTCGACAAACAGTTCCTAACAGAAGCAATCTGTTCATCCGTAATTTTATCAAAAATAGTATCATCGGTCTGTTCATCTGTACTTTTATTATTTTTCCAGCCTAATCCCAACACATCATTTACGGCATATCTGAGTACATCTTCCAAATCTTCGTCACTCAAAAATTTATGCAAACGTTCTTTCAATTTACCGACTATTTTGAATGTTTCCGGCTCTTTGTTGAATTTTATATCATCTTTCCATTTAAAATCTTTTGTTCCCACACCGTGAGGATTTCCCATACCGATTATCAAGCCCGGATAACCTATTTTCATAACGATTTTCTGACAATCTTTAAAAGGTGACGGCTTGTAATCGGTAATGTCAAATTTTGTTTTTTCAATACAAGTGTTGAATTTCTTTACATCAATTTCAAACTTGGGATTGCCGAGATTCCGATAATATGCCTTGTTGAATAAATAGTTAAGGTTCTCCATTACTGATCACCCTGACTTTCATCAGACTTTTTATCTTTATTGTCTGCCGGCAAATCGTCAACCAATTCAAAGAAATTAAAGGCAAGTTTCAGTGCAATGGACGCATCTGTAAACTTCTCAACCAGTTCATAACTGTAATTGTCACACACATACCGGAATACTTCCTGAGTAGTTTCGGCTTTTTTGTTTTCTATGATTTGATACATAGCTTTAATCAGTTTCGGTCTGTCAACAGAGGATTTGTTTTGTTCGGCAAAAAATGCGATTGCCGATTTAAGACTTCCCATTACGACTGCCGCACCGAAAGTCGCTATCTGTCCACGATAAGTTTTTTTAACGACACCTTTTTCAAGAATTCCGTTATCTTCAATAGCCTTTTTAGCCGGCAGTATCCATTCATTTACTCTTTTTTTATTCATACCTGCACCCCCTGTTTCAATTCAGCCTGATAAATCTCGTAAAACCGCAGCCGATTGAGGCATGACCGCCTATCTGCTTGATTTCTTCCATATTCAGTGCATTTGTTTCATCGGGAGTGATGATGATGGTATAAAATACACTGCCGTGAGGAACGACTTCTTCATACCAGAGATTTTTACTTTTGCCGTCTTCAAGATAGTTTCTTGCCAGAACGGGCAGCGGATAATGGTCGAAATTATTGACAACGGCATAATGTTCACCGAGTACAACCTCAAATTTTTTAAGTATATCTTTTGCAGTATCCGAAAATTCCGCAGTTTTTTCACCCTCTATATATATGCCGGATTCATTTGTGATAAATTCATACTTTTCAACTTTTTTCGTACCGTCTGCACATTCCATTTCCCTGTCAAAGTCAAACAGGCTTCCATTCAACCCGTCACTGTATTGTGATACATCAACTGTAACTTCTTCACCATTCACTTTTGCTTTTAATTCTTTGATACCGAAATTATTGATTTTTCTCAAAAAACTATTTATAGAATCTATACTGAATACAGGGATAGAAGCCATTGACAAACTGCCATATACTCTCAGCGGACGGCAAATAATATTCGCATCAAGGAATTTGTATGAACCTTTCTGTATTTCCTTTGAACCCGATTCCTGACCGAAAATATTTATCACGGGTTTCATGCACTCTTCCAGTAATTTTTTATCTCTTTCTTTTTTGGCTTTCTTTTCTTCATCTTCACGCTTGGCTTTTTCTTCTTCTGTTTCCTCTTTCGGAACTTCTTCGGCTTTTTCCTCTGCCGCCTGCTTTTCGTCATTTTCTATTTTTTTCTTTTTTTCTTTATACACTTTCAGTGCAGCCTGTTCAGCGTGTTCACGCAAAGCACCTTTTAAACCCGATGAATGTATCATGGCATAGCCGTTGATATCCTTTTCAACCTCATTATCGACAACATTGTAGTTGATGTCACCCGAGCCTACATGGAGATTTGTCAGGCACTCTATTTTATAAAGATGTACATTCATTTTTCATATCCTCCTATTTAATCATAACATTAAATCCGATTTGCTCACAATTTTTACGCTCACATACAATTTTTGATGTATCATCGGAAATAAAGACACTTCCTGCTTTTATCAGCTTATACAGTGTACCGCCTTTTTCGACTTTTGGCTTTTTTTTATTAACATCAAATTTTGTTTTATACGCTCTGTAATCCCTAAAATCGACAACCGCAAATTTAGACGCTTTATATATATAATTGCAAGCCAAAGTATCACCGAAACAATAAACTTTATTCTCACCGATAAGGGCTTTTATTTTGCTTTCAATATCGTTTGCTACGTTTTCTTCAAACGTCAGTGAAAACAGAGATTTTCCCTGACCGAGATATACAAACTTCTGCATTTTATCTGTTTCTATACTGCCGTCAAGCTCTAGATAAAATCCGAATGAATATTCTTTATCAAGCGTTACATAATCCTTTTTGAAAAAAGCCTTTTTATCCTGCGTTTTATTTATCATAACACGGGTCGTATAGGAAAATATCTCATCACTTTTCACTATCTTTCCTGCTTCCCCGTCAACATAAACATAACTGTCCGTCAAGCCCTCTTTTACATCAAAGTCGGGTGTAAACCATTTTTCACCATCGGCAGTAGATATTTTTTCATAATTGGTAAACGGTGTATATGTCGTCATTTTATACCCGATTTCTTTTTCTTCACCATCAACAACTTTCTTTTCTTTTTTGACTTTGAGATGGTCAAACGGTGTGACGATAAGCCGTTTATTTCCTTTGAGCAGAAACAGCGGTGATATTTTCTTTATGACACCAAAACTCTGAAAATCTTTTTCAATATTAAAACTTTCTTCACCAATATACTCTTTTCCGAAATTATATTTCTTTTCCGGCAAAAGTATATATCTCATTGCACCGAGCAAAGTTGTCTGCAAAGGAGTTCTTTCACTCTTTATATAGTAACGGTTGGTCATCTGACCTCTGGGGTTGCCGTCATCAAATGTAAGACATTTTTCATTTCCGAAAAAATACGGTTCCTGCGGTGTCAAACGCACAAGATAGGTACTCATTCTCCCTCACCTGCTTTCTCTTTAAAGAATTTGATGATACGCAAAATATATTCCATCTTCAAGGCATGACTGTTCAAATCCTTCTTATCCTTGTCACGACCTTTTATCATGGAAATATTCAGATTTTCTTTCAGCTTTTTGAAAAACTCATATAAATCTTTCTGCAAAAAGCTGTTGAATTTCTGTTTATCCCCATCAAAGATATTTTTGAACACATTTTCAAGTTCAGCCCCTGCTGAATTGTTGAACATATCATCGAACAGTGCAAACTTGTGCATTGCGGAATATATCACTTTTTCATCGGCATCTTCCGACGTATTTTTAATGCAGTTATTATGAAATGTTATATATTCCTGCATATCCTTATTTGGTATGATAAGACCTTCCGATTGTCCCGAATGTTTCTGAAAACATATCGCAACACAGTTCTTTATATTTTTAGCAACGCCAAATAGCAAGTCTGCCGATTGTTCGAGTGCCTCATACAGCGGAAAGGCACTATATGCAACAAATATACCGAATGAAAGCGAAACATTTTGTGAGGAATTTTCAGATTTTTTTTGCAGCCTCATCATTTTCTTCCTGATTGGGATTTTTAAAAGTCTGTATAAAACAATTATTAGCCTCTTTTGTAAACTCAAAGATATTTTTTATTCCTTCCATACTTTCATATTCAACAGGCATGAGGGCAAGCAGGTCATCTCCACCCGAATAAATCGTGACACCGCCATATTTTTCATGAAGTGTTTTAGCAATTTCAGCACAATAATTCATGCACTTTTCTGAAAAGCCCCTTATTTCACCGGGTTTAAGGTTTTGAATAATACTTGTAATACGGTCACCGTCTGAACGGACTACTGCATAATAATTGTATTTTTTCCATTTTTTCTCATCGCCACGTCCTCTTGCAATATCGGGAATGGAACGGATTCTCCTGCAGTCGTCCAAAAGCTGCCAGTTTTCTATTCCCATTCCCTTTTTCTTATCAGTAACTTGTATTCTTATCGCATCATTTCGGCTTGGTGATGTTGTAATATCTTCGGAATTGTAAAAGGACAATATCGGGTTGCTGTCCTGACTGCTGACAAAACTCTTGGCAAGTTCCAGACAATCCAGTTTTTTTCCGCTGTCCATAATGGGATTTGTGCTGTTTTCAAGAAGTACAGCCGATACAAGAAAGTATTCCTTAAAATATTTTATGTCTTTATCTTTTGTAAATCCGAAATATGCAACGGTATTTTTGATTGCCTCATCTCTGACGGCAGGAAAGTCTTTTATATTGAAATTATCCGCCTTGAAAATCACTCTGTCATGGAACAGTCCGACACCGTCTTTACGATTGAACAAAACATTCTTTTCATCAAAATAAGGAGATACAATATCTTCCTGCGGAACCTTTCTTTTAATCAAAGAAAGACAGATATTTTTTGAAAGCATGGACATCATATAGCTTGCCGCCCACAATGCAGACGGGCTTGATGCAAGGTTGATCGTATCAAGTACAGGTCCTATCGTTACGGCTATGTAATTATTTGCCAATTTCTATACCTCCTCTATTGTAATGCCCTTTAGACCAAATCTCGGTTTGTTTTTGCATACTGTAAGTTTTTGATATGCGTAGTGCATAAAGTCATTCATAAAATCCGACGGCAAATCTTCTTTTTTTGGAACAGTCAATGTATCGTCATGTTTAAATTCGGAAGAAAACAAAAATCTTTTTCCGTAAATTTTCTCATTCAGTTCACAACCGACAAAATACACAATATCATCAATCACTTTAAACAGTATAGGAGAATTTAACCTTTCAATTTTCTCGGAACCGTCTTTGGAATCATCAACGTGACTGATCGTTACCACTACTTTGTCATATGGATTTGTCAAGTATCTTTTATATTCTATTCTCTCTCCAATTCCAAACAACGCTCTGACATACTTGCTGTTTTTATCCTTTTGTTCTTTTTGTCTGCCAATTTTAGGAGAAATATCCTTTTGTTTCATCCATGCCTTTTCGTTTCCGATATTATTCGGCAAATCGTGCATATAATCAAAAAGAATAGAGCGTTTATAAGGAACTTTCGGATTGCGGTCTGCATCTTTTTCCGTTCCCTTTTCGGTTCCGTCTGTGAAATTAAGCCCCGATTTCATTAGCGAATAAATCGCTTTTATCTGTTTGAAAGTTTTTCCCGCTTCGGGTTTGAACATATAGCAATGTCCCTTATTACAGGTATATCTGTCTTTGAGAACTTCACATATATGTTGTTGCGAACTGTCTTTTTCCTTGACAGTGAATGAACCGAAACCCTTACTCTGCATTATGCCGAAATTTGTCACAATAAAGAAATCACCTATTATCTTGTCGATATAAGCCAGCAAATCCTCTTCAAAGCAGGTGACTATCAGTTTTGCATCGGCAAGAATACCTTTTTTATACTGTGACGCATCTGCTCCCATATTGCCGTAATAAATATCATATATTTGTTTTTCTTTTGGGAGTTTATTTCCGTTTTCGTCTTTTATGCCGAGATATACTTTCTCCACTTTTGTACCTTCAAGTATAACTATCCTTAATTGATATTTCAGTGAAAAATTTTTTGCCTTTTCCGATTTGTTATCA
>Ga0310695_10011296_pt1 | contig 12803 bp, 9 predicted proteins | sample RumenRJG_04DNA_FD_203882 | JGI IMG/M metagenome (GOLD analysis project Ga0310695, IMG submission 203882) | Bovine rumen microbial communities from Lethbridge, Alberta, Canada - RJG_04 (v2) (version 2) | ecosystem: Host-associated > Mammals > Digestive system > Stomach > Rumen | place: Canada...
AGAGCTGCTGGAAGAGAAGGGTGGAGCGGCGGTCCATGATGCCTTCGTAGATGTACTTGAGGCCCCAGCTGAGCACCTCCATTCCGGGCGCCTCGTAGACGCCGCGGCTCTTGGTGCCGATGATGCGGTTCTCGAGCGCGTGCTTCATGCCGATGCCGTTGCGCCCGCCGATCTTGTTGGCCTCGAGCATGACCTCGTAGGGCGTCATCTTCTTGCCGTTGACGGCGACGCAGCGTCCCTTGGCGAAGGAGAGAATGATCTTCTCGATCTTGTTGGGGGCCTTCTCGGGCCACACGCCCATCGTGGGCTTCACGATGCGCATGGAGGTCTCCATGGACTCGAGGTCCTCCGCCTCGTGGGAGAGGCCGGCGAGGTTGGCGTCCGTCGAATACTTCTTCTTCGTGCCGACGAACGCGACGATGCCGCGCTTGGCGAGGAACTCGACCATCTGGGTGCGGCCGGGGAACTTCTTGAGGAGGTCCGCGTCGCGCCATGGGGCGTACACGCCGAACTTCGGGTCGAGGACGTTCGTATAGCGCTCGAAGCGCATCTGGTCGTTGCCGCGCCCTGTCGCGCCGTGGACGAGCGCGACGCACCCGGCCTTCTTCATGGCGGGGAGGAGCTTCTGGACGGTCACCGCGCGGGCGATGCCCGTGGAGTTCCAGTAGCCGCCGTCGTACATGGCCTGGCACTTGACCGTCTCGAAGCAGATGTCGGCCATCTCCTTCGTAACGTCGATGATCGTGGTCTCGACGCCTGTCGGGGCCATTTTCTTCTTGATGTCGTTGATGTCCTTCTCGTCTGGCTGGCCGACGTTCGCGGAGAACGCCTTCACCTTCACGCCGGCGTCCTTGAGGACGCAGCAAATCGTCTTCGAGTCGAGTCCGCCGGAGACGCACACCCCGACTGTCTTGCCTTTGAGTTCTTCGAGTTTCATTTGTTTTCCTTCCTTTCTACCTTGGAAATGCGAAGCAGTATTATATCACAACAAGGCATTGCTGTAAAGGCATCCGTTTATTTTGCATATTCGTCGGGCGCATCTGCGCAATTCACCGCCGAGCCTCCCGATGATTGGAAACAACGATTTGAAACAACTTACCTTATGCGCGCGGGCTAACTCGCCCGTGCCCATTTGCCAATCCATAAGCTATAACGATTCTGAAAGTGAGAATGTTCAAGGTGTGCCCGTAGGACTAAGTTGTTTTTGAAAGTTGTTTTGGTTGTTTCCATTACAAAGGAGGGACGGTGAAAAACGGAGATGCGCCCATATTCGTCTGGGCGCGCGCATACGAGAACTTTGCCACAAGCAGGGAAAGTGTAAAGTGCAAAATGTAAAGTGTAAAAATGTTGCCAGGTACCAATGTTGCCAGGTACCAATGTTGCCAAGGTGAAAATGTTGTCAGGTGCCAATTGGAATTGGTTATTGGCAATAGGCAACATTTCCACACTTCCACATTCAGCAGCCACCAGCCCCTACCATCTGCCAATTATCAACTAACAACTTATAGGCAAATTGAATTCACAACGCACCTGCCGCTTCATTTCAAGGTATTGCCTCTTCCATTCGCCAGATAGATACACATCACAAGTATTCACTCCATTTGTGTCGTTGTTAATAATAGCTACCTGTCGTATCCTCATGATGACATTACTCACAACAGAGTTGTCGTAGTTCAGCCCCATGTACGTCTCACAAGGTGTTCCGTACGGGAAAAAAAGGAAATGCGCAGTGTCCCAAGAACAGAGAGATGAATCGGACAAATATTGTGTAGCCACTAAGTCCGAGAAGTTCGTGAAGTTGCTGTAGCCTGAATATCCCACGGCGCTCAAAGTCGTGAACCGTACCACCTCGTTCGTCTCGTAAGTCCGCCAGTCCGCCGCGATTTCCGCGCAGTGGTTGGAGACACATGCCGTCAGCGCGAGGAACTTGGGCATGTCAGAATCGTATAAGTCTTGCCGGATGCCCCCTCCCCCTCGAACTGATAGAAAATAAGAAAACAACGAATTCCAGGGCGCTGGTTGCACGCCGTATCTGTAGACGGAATGCACCCGAGCGTACACATTGGACGCAAGAGTGCCATTAGGGTGGTGCCACTGGCCATCGTATTTGGCTTTGATCTGAACAAAATTTTCACTTGTAATCTCCTCGCCATGCATGACAATGCATGAAAGAAGAAATGAAATCGCCAGACCTGATTTCATCTTTATTGTCATCCTAGTCCTCCTCTGGTTTGTTGTATCTAGTAGTTCCGTCAAGCATCTTGTCAGCGTTTCTGCTCACTCCGTGTTGTCTTGCGCAGACAAGTGCCATCAATCGCTACTGGTGTTCACGACAACATTCGTCAACCCGTAACGGCTTGCCTCGCGCGGGGTGAATCTCGCCGCCTCGACGATATTTGACGCGATAAAATTATGTTCCTGCGCCGAGAGATTCCTAAAGGTCTGAGAGTGTTTAAAATCGTCGAATGCAGTAGACATTCTACGTGTATAATTGTTAAGTGCGGTTTGATCTGATCGCATCAGACGGACCTTCTGCCATATTGCCTGGCTCTCGCTAACTGTATTCGTAGTGTATATCACAACCACACCGCCCGGTAAAGTTTCCCGCTCACACCCGTCGTGTCCCATAAGCACCTCCCAGTCATGCTCGGTCCGGAACTCCGCACGAACGGCCCCAATCTCCCTTGCAATGGCGAACCAGCAGTTGGTGTCTTCTTTGATTGTACTCCAACCCGAAACTGCATAGATCACATCGATTTTGGCGTTCAACCAGCTGTTCGTAGCATCCCTATCTGCATTTGCCGGCACTGTAGCCGACACCAGGGAGAGATACCAATCATTTATGTGCTGACTAAAAATGTTTTTATCTGCCAACAAACAACATTCTCTCCACAGGTCCACACTTTCTGGCAGTGGTCTCATATACGCCTCTCATTGAAATATTAGTCACACCCATGACCGTATGGAAGGACCGAAAGACCTCATCCAGCGCGGCAGCGTCGAGGGACTTTGCCCCGAGTATGAGAACTGCCAGGATTAGTACGACTTTGTATTGTGTATTTTTCATGGTGAATTTGTTGCCATAATTCACAATGCACCAGCCGCCTTCATTTCAAGGTATTCGCGTTTCCATTCACCTGAAAGAAAAACATCACAGGTGTCCACCTCGTTTGTGTTGTTTTCCACAACAGCTATCTGTCGTATCTTCAAGACGATGTTGCTCACAACAGGGTTGTCATAATTCAGGCCTATACTTGGATCACATGGCGTTCCGTATGGCGAAAGCAGGAAACTCACAGTATTCCAAGAACAAAAAGAAGGATCAGACAAACGCTGTGTCGTCACAATGTCCGCAAAGTTCGTAAAGTTACTGTAGCCTGAATATCCCACGGCGCTCAAAGTCGTGAATCGTACCACCTCGTTCGTCTCGTACGTCCGCCAGTCCGCCGCGATTTCCGCGCAGTGGTTGGAGACACATGCCGTCAGCGCAAGGAATTTGGGCATGTCGCGGTCTTCCAAGTCCAGCCGAACGCCGCCGCCACGCACAGCATAGAAATAATCATATAATGTTTGCCAAGTATCGTATGCGTAAACAGATCTAACTTGTACATAGATGTTGGACGCCAGCAAATTGCCTGGATAGCTCCATGGACCATTATATCTGGCCTCAATCTGCTCGAAGCTTTCAGCATCAACGACACCTCTACAGATAATCAAGCATGAAAGAGCAGTTATGCTTATTATGTTCAGCGTATACAGTGTTCTCTTCATTTTAGTCCTCCTCTGGTTTGCTGTATCTAGTAGTTCCGTCGAGCATCTTCTTTGCATTTCGTTCCACACCAATGTGCCTTCCGCTTATGACCCATCCGTCATAGTCCACTATCCCGCAGTGGCCGACGTCACCTGGTGATGGACGACCAGCTATTAACCCCGGCTCGGGATATGTTAGTCCAAGATGAATCCAACTACCTAGGTTGTTCCCATACACCCAGTCGTTGGCTGTAGGTGGATACGTATTGCCCAACAAAGGTATAGTCTGATTGTGCGGGATTTGGAATCCGGCTTCAATTGCCATGTCCGCAACAAAGCGATTGCATTTCCATTTACGTTTACCCAAAGCAGAAAAACCATATGCCGCAGGTAAATATGATTCTTTCCCATACTCTAAATGTTCCATATATCCCAAGGCCGTGTTCCTCAATCGTAACAACCCTGCAGTTGATGTAACGCCAATGTGGTCCCATTGACCAACCTTACATGGACCAATCTGTCCATTCAGCACATCACTTATCGGTTCATCCACTGAATGCACGTAAAACGTCTCGTTAGACTGGCAGCCGCATACCAACCTTGCGCAAAGGGCGAAGACACCTGAGTCGGACATCGAAAGCGTGGCGCCGGTCGAACCCGAAGCTGCAAGCGCCCACGGGTCGTAGTCATCCCTTGTCCTTCTCTTCGCCGTGAACCACTCGACATTTAACCCCTGTACCCCGGCTGGCTGCACGTCAAGCACGACCCCGACATCCGCGCCCCTCAGCACCGCGAGCCCCGTTGTCGGCGCGGACGGCACGCGAACCGCAAGAGGCGAGACTACCGTCGTTTGCGCGGCGTTCGTCTGCGCCTCGCCCTCCTCCGGCTCGAAGGAGCAGCGTACCTCCACGTCCCCCGCCGCCAGGCTCGCGGCGACGCCGTCTATGGGGAAGTCCACCGTCACCGAACTAGACCACGCCACTGTGCGCTCGACGGGGAACCCGGGAATGGACACCCTCTCGCCGCCCTGCTCAAGCCACACGCGCACTGTCCCGTTGGTTGGTTCGTCTGACGCAAGCCACGCCCGCCCGCTCGCGGAGACGCTGCCGGCCATCCACTTGTCGCGCACGACCAGCGCGCCAGGGAGGCTCACGTGCGTAGTCGCCATCGGAAACGAATTGGTCCCGAAGCAGAAGTCCATGTAGGAGCAGAGCAGGATGCCGAAGCCGAAGTCGGCAGTGACGGACAGGCTTGCGCTCCCCCACCGCGGGAAGGTCTCGACCGTGACTTCGGTCGTGCGCTCGCCGGGTGTGGCGGCGGTGAAATTCCCATCCACGTTCCAGTGGAACGAGACCCCGCTCGTCTGCGCACAGTCCGAAAGCGTCGCGGAGAAGACGGTCGTCGAATCGCCAGGTGCGATATGGAACACGTCAGGCGATCCGCAGAGCGTCGGGAGCCACCAGAGCCGCGCCGCGCCCGCAAAGGGCGCATAGTCCGTCCAGAACCCGCCCCAGTCCGGCACCCACTCCCCACGGCCAGGGGCGGCGGGCGAACGGAGCGGAGGCGGAGAGGGCGGGGCCGCCATGTCGTCGACCGCGGAAAGCGTAACGCCTCCATTCGGCGGAAAGACCGTGAAGTCGTACGCGACGCCCTTCCCGAGCAGGAACACGTACTCGCCCGCGTTGGTGACGGCGACGGATAGGTCGCCGACGGAGAGGAACGTTGTCTCGGGCGGATCGTCGGCGAGCGAGACCGTGAGCTTGTAGAGCCCGTTGGTAAGGTCCGTCCCCACCTGTGCGTCGACCCATGCCGCGTAGCCGCCCGCCGCCGCGATCTCCGCCGCGTTCGTGAAGTTCGCCGCGACCCATTCGCCGTCCTGCCCGAAGCCGTCGTTCGGGAACGGCAGGGCTCGCGGGATCAGCGTGGACACTCCGTTCGTCTCTACGAGGACGTCGCCGTTGCGGAAGAGCTCCATCGCGGCGTCGATCGGCACCGCCACGCCGTTCGCGATCTCCTCGGCGGCCACCCGTCCGACGAAGGCGTCGTGCCACGAGAAGCGGCAGGAGTTGGACGGCGTCATGAAGCACGAGAACTCAGTCACGTTGGAGACTATCGAGACCGCCGCGCCGAGGGACGCGACGGGGCTTGCGTCAAACGGCGTACGCCAGAGCTCTCCCCTCGCCAGGACCTCAACGCCGGCGAGGTGGTTCGTCCCCTCCGGGAACACGAAGCCGCCGCCGAACGCGAACCAGAACGAGTCGTCCCACGCCCCGTGCAGGTGCCAGCGCCGCGCAATGCGCTCCGCCTGGGAAGCGGCGGGAAGCGGCGCCCTTCCGGCGGCAAGAAGAGACGGTGGATTCTGCATCGGCGAGAAAACAGGGCCCTCGCGGAGCGGAGGCGTCTCAACAAGCGACAGGGTGTTTGTCTGCGCCAACGGCAGCGGGCGCACGTATCCGGGGATGTCGGGCGGCATCGGGAACGACGACGAAGTCAAATCATTCGTCTTTATGCTGGAGTACAGTCCCAGGGTGGCGAAGACCGCCGCGAACGTAATGCGGCAGAACAGCGGGATCCCCCGGCAGAATGCAACGAGCCTCTTCAGCCGCCGGGCACACGCCCTTCCAAGCGGCACGGCCAGCATGACGGCGACAAGCACCGCGCCCACAAGCGCCAACCGTCCGTTGCCCAGCCCGAAGTCAATCATGGCGTCACCTCATGATTATGAACATCGGCGCGACGGAAGTGCCGAAGGACGCCGACTCGGCGGCCTGCCCGGGCCCACGCCTAACCACGCGGGCCCTGTTCCACGCGAGATTGAAGAACGTCGCCGGCGCGGCCCCGCAGAACACCGCGGCAGCGCCGTCCCTGGCGAGCAGCGTCTTCGGCGACTTGTCGGGGTTGAGCGACAGCGTCCACTCAAGCCTTCTGCGGCCGGACGCGGCCGCCGCGGATTCGCAGAGGCCGGAGACACGGTCGCGGTAAGTCCACTCTCCGCTGTCCCAGCCCACGGAGAACTCCACCTCGCCGCGCTCCAGTGTTCCGCTCCCGTCGGAGTCCACGCCGAACTCTACGAGGACGCAGTTGTTCGTCGCCGCGTCCAGCTCAAGCGAGAGGCTGAAGCGGTTGTCCACGGCGTCGACGGCGCAGACCACGCCGTTGGTCGCCGCCTCGGTGTCCGCGAACGGCGACGGCGCAGGCGCGGGCAGAGCCACCCTCGCGGCATTCGCCGCGAGAGGCAGGAGCATCGCCAGCAATGTCAACTTCAAGTTTGTCATGGTCTGCCTTTACACGAACATTATATCACAAGTAGGGGAAGTTTGGCCGTTGAGAAGTGGAGAAAATGTAGAAAGAGAGAATGGGAATGTTGCCGACTAGCCACTAATGACTAGCGACTAACGACGAACCACTAGCCACTACCACTGCGTAGCGACGACGTCCCCGTCATCGAAACCCGAAACCTTTGCGGGGAGCCCCGCAAACACCTTACCAGACAAACCCCTTACGGCATTTCGACTGTCACCTTGAAGAAGTGATGAAGCGAATTGGTCGGATACTGCCAATTGCCGCCATTCTCAAGAGTCTCGCTACCGTGGATTTTGTAAATCCGGATTACTCCGTTCGTGTTCAAGTCGGGTTCCCACGTTATGAATGGCGTTGCACCCCTCATCTCAATCTTCGCCATGAACTTCGCTGTTACGTCCACAGGACTGATTCCCGAGACATAACATTCCCATACCTTGTTGTATCCGTTCGCAGCCGTTGCGTGCGCCGCTGCTTCGTAGTCTCCTCCATACTCTGCAAGCAGCTCTGAATAGCTTGTGTCAAAATACAAATATGGTACAGGTTCTGGCGTTGTAATAGTATGGTCAACCACGCTCCCTGTCCATGACACTTGATCGAGATAGGCGCAATCTGATATTGCCGTAACTGTTCCAGCGTTCCAAAACTCAAAGCGCACTGTGTGTTCGCCGGCGCCTGCAACATTAACTGACGTCGACATCCAATCTGAAACAACGTCAAGCGACGACACAAGAATCTCATCGACAAACACATCCACTCCGGCGCAATCAGCCATGTCAAGCTTCCACCACCATGAAAGAGTTCCTGGGCCAACCACGACTGTTGAAAGCGTACTGACGTCATCGCCGATCACTTCGCCGCTTCGCACTGCGGCATGTCCGTCATGCGACACTGCACCTTGAGGAATCCATTTGGCCGTCCCCCCAGACATCCACGGCAGATTCAAACCATTCAAAGCCGTTAAGTACGTGTATTCGGTCACGTTCAAAACAATGGAGCGTGAACCGGTTATCGGAACTGTTATGGTGCCATCTCCGAGGACAACGTCGTCGGCATCACCCGAAAGCGACAGCGAATAGAACGGCGTATGTACGGAAAAAGGAATCTCAAGATTCGTTCCTTCGGCGACCCATTGTGCCTCATACGTTGTCGCCCCCTTACCGACAATGGAGAATTCAACCCAATATCCAGTCGACCAATTCCATGTGATACTTGAATCCTCAGTAATAACAAATGTGACCGAACTCCCCTCACCGGAAACAGGTACACTGCCTGTACCCGTCCAGCCAGTACACATGGCACGAGCGCCGCCGACAGGATCGGGTGCCACTACCGAAGCTGTCACCTCCGCATCAGAATCACAAAGATGGTCACCTACAGGAGGCGTTGGCATCCCTTGATCCGAGACAACAACAAGGTGTGGTTTCACCTCATTGATCGACACCCCGATTGAACGTGCTGTACCGCTGACTTGGAAAGTAAGATTCGTACCATCAAGAACCGCACCTTCCGTATCTCCCGATAACGCAATGGAATAGGAATGGATGGACGGTACAATGGTCACAACAACATTGCTCCCGTCGGCAATCCAATCGCTCTCAAAGTCGGCTGTGCCTAAGCCCATCGTGGACACCGACACAAGGTAATTGGTCGTCCAGTCCCACATGACCTGCATCGAATCTGTCTGAATGCGAGGGGAAATGTTGAAGTTACGAATCTGCCCCTTGTCCTCACCAGCTGCTGTAGTGGAACCTTTCACGTAGTCGAATTGTATCACGTGTTCACCGTCCGGAATGGATGCGGTGACCGTTGTCCAATCCACCTCACCACGAATACGTGACTGTTCTACCCCATCGATAAACCACGCCAAGTAATGGCCGCGTACATTGCACGACACTTTCCAGTCGAAAGAGAACGACAATGGTCCGACGATGGTGGTCTCCATCCATGAGTTTGTGTTGTTGCCAATTTCGCCACTACGAATAGTGATACCCTCCTCAGTCTCCTCATCAACGAACCATCCCACCTCTTCACTTTCACGGAGCCAAAAGGTGCTATCGGGGAAGACGGTTTTGTCTGAATCAAGCCCCCATTGTGCATAGAGTGCAATGGACATTGTGTTGGTGTATGTAGCCAAGAGCGGTTGTCCTAACCCATCATAAACCATGGTTCCGCCATTTTCAGCCGTTGTCCATCCCTTTATGGCGTATCCCTTTATGGAGCTTATTGGAGGAGGTATGCAATCAGGTAAAGCGCAACCCAAGGTCGCAATGGTAGTAGTCGCAGCTGAAGTCAATTCCCCACCGTTGGGGTTGAAGGAGATAGTATATTGTGCCGCTAAATGTGTTGATGCACTTACGGTTTCACGATTGACATCCAATGAAACAGACGGAGAAACATAAAGCACTCCAGGTTCACCTTCAGCCCCAATGCTACCGCCAGTTCCTCCTGCGCCGCCTTGACATTTTCCATCTTTCACTCTTGCAGCACCTGTTTCCCCTACTGAAAAGTCTGAAAAGCCACCATTCCCACCTCCGCCATGGACATTTATTCCTGAGTCATTTTGAGCCCATGACATGTGTGTAATCCCGCCACTTCCACCTCCGCCTCCACCTCCTCCACTTTGTCCTCCTGCACCAATGGGACATATGGGTGACATACCGCCGCCGCCGCCGCCACCGCCGCCGCCGCCGCCATACGACCATTTCCAACCTGGATCCTTCCAATAGTATTTTCTGTTGCCAAATGTTCCTGCACTTCCTCCTGCTCCTGACATGCCATATTGGGTTACGACAGAAATGCGCCCTAAAAAGTACACTTTACCCATGGAATCACTTACAGATCCAGCGTTCCCAGCATTGCCATCCTTCCCATTTTCATAAGATTTTTGGTTCCCATATTCATTGACTCCAAGACCGATACCATTGGCCCCCTCACCGACTGCACCCCCCATGCCACCAGTGCCTCCTATTGCCGCACCAGCACCACCACCACCCACGCCGCCGCCACCACCACTGCCACTTGAGCCATAATCCGTGCCGTAACCATTCGCTCCACTCGCTCCATTCCCACCATTGCCCGCATTGCCGCCAGTAGCGTTTATTGTTCCTTCGCCAGTAATGACAAGCGTCGCCGTTTCTGGCACGCGGATGCCCGCACCTCCGCCAATCTGTCCGCTTCCATTTGCGCCTATTGCTGTAAGCGTGACATTTGTTGGAACATAGATGACAACCGTCGCTCCATCCGCGACAGTCATTCCACTACCGCCAGCCGTAGAGTTTGAGAACGAGACCGAGTTCTGAATGACGTATGTATTACCATCCGTCATCGTGTAACCGCTTGTCGAACCTTCTGTGATGTTCACGACAGCAGCATTGATTTTACAATCTGTCATAACTACCGTAACAAATGTAATAACGATGGCGATGATACTTTTAATGTTCATTGTTTTGTCCTTTCGGTTGTTACCGAGAATCATGTTACACATTCAAATTGAACTTCAACCCATAGAAGATTCTTCATCTCTTCCATGTGAATATCGTTTATTGTTAATTCATACTTTTATATAGAGAAAGACATCGCCAAATCATCTCGCGGAAGGCAAGGAGCGCCTGCGACGTATCATCTCGTTGGTGTGCTCTTCATCAACCTCAATTTGTCTCCGTGCCTCATCTTCTGTCATACCTGCACGTCTAACAGGAGACGACGGAACATTGTCTGTCCCACTCGTAGCTCCAACATCAGAATCGTTTTGCGGAGACGCGATTTTCACGGTTAACATAAAAGCTTTGAGATCGTTCAATGTCTCAAACACGCGACATTTGGGATTGGCTTTCTTGAAATACTCAAGATCGAGTTCTGAAAATCGACGTACAAGGATATTTGAAGTACTGTATACTGAGCATCCTTCATACAAGTTCTCAAAGACTGTCCTTCTGTCGTCTTCAGTAACGTTTTCTGCGTTGCGTATAATGTAAAAAGAAGGAGTGGGATCTTTCTGACTAGGCCTCCGTTCAACGATTTTCACAGACAACATGAAAGCCTTGAGATCGTTTAGTGTCTCAAATACACGACATTTAGGATTGGCCTTCTTAAAATACTCGAGATCAAGTTCGGGAAAGTTTCGTATTATTAGATTTGATGTGTTATAAGATCTACATCCATCATACAAGTTTTCAAAGACCGTCCTTCTGTCGTTTTCAGTGACATTATCGGCATCACGTACAATGTAATAAAGAGTTCCACGACTATCGCGTTTTTCTTTTATGAACTCTTTCAATTCCGACATGGTTTTGAATATTTTACAGTTAGCATATATAACCTTGTATTCGTCCAGCTGCTCCTGGTTCATGCGTTTCTTCAAAATACGAGATCGAGACTGACGTAATTCCCAAGAATCGGGTATTGAGCCAGCGTCGGGATTATCCAGGTATTTAAAAACATAAAGACGATCACTGTCAGTTATTGAATTACAATCCTTGACAATGTAATATTCAGTACCCACTATACCACTTTGGCAATCTGGACATGGTTTTTCGATTCGGCCTGTAGGTGTTTTTCGAACCTGGCCATAAGCGCATTTGGGGCATCCAACACGAAAGCGCTGATTCTTGCAATCGTGTAGAGGTTTGTAAACACTACCATACCCACAAAAATCAAAGTCCTTCCCTGTTCTTTCGGATTGAGATTCACTGTGATAATATCCATTGTATCGCTTTGACTTGCACTTCCAAACATATCGCGTGCCATGACATACTGGGCATTCCTCATAAACAACGCCCTTGCCCTTACAAGTCTTACAGGTAGACGAGGTTGTAGTATGCCCATCAGCCATACTGGTCAACGAAATCAATGCGATGCAAATGAATGCTGTAAAAACTCCTGCTCCGTTTTTACGAATGGTCTTGACCTTCATCATACAGGTTCTCCTTTTTATTGCCACCAAATCTACAATGCATCGCTCACCGGCGGCAAATAATGAGCGGCGCACTCCCGAAATTCTGTCTCGCGAGAGGCACCGCTAAGAACCCTTGTAGAAACTAGAATATGAAAGTGCGCCGCGTGGATGTTAACCCACACGTGCGCACAGTCGTATTTCACTTCCACAGTTAGATTAGCGGTCTTTCTCGCGAAGCTACTATACGCTGTTGCGTACGTCCCGTCGTTGGCGCACACTCGTGCGCACGACGGTTCTTTGTCGCACTCCATCGGAAGCAGTCACGCTGGATGCGTGCCCCTGCCAATGTGGCGACCGTCCGCCCGGCTCGCAACCGGACGGTATGTCAAAGATCAATATGTCTGCATCAAGGCGGCATTACCCACCTCTCATCAGGACAAGCAAATTATACCACACAATCCCTGAAAAAGGCAAGTGCGTATATTATATATCGTTCCCGCTTTGCTCGCTTCTTGTTAATTTCGGGGTGGAAATCCTTGCGATACCGCCCTGGCGGAGAACTCGCAGCCGCAGAAGTCCTGGCGGTAGAGGCCGAGCTCCGCGGCGCGGCGCGTGGAGACGAGGAAGCCGTCCTTTTTCTTGAAGTCCTCGTGGAGGAACACGCCGCCCTCCACCTGCGCGGCGGCGTCGCCGGCCCTGAAGACCACCGCGCTCGGCTTGTGCGGGCTGACGGTCAGCGACGTGGTGAAGGCGTCGAAGCCGCGCGCGGCGGCGAACCTCGCCGCCCGCCTGAGGCTGAAGAGGAAACACCGCTCGCAGCGCCTTCCCCTCTCGGGCTCGTCCTCGAGGCCGCGCG
>Ga0310695_10011297_pt1 | contig 12803 bp, 10 predicted proteins | sample RumenRJG_04DNA_FD_203882 | JGI IMG/M metagenome (GOLD analysis project Ga0310695, IMG submission 203882) | Bovine rumen microbial communities from Lethbridge, Alberta, Canada - RJG_04 (v2) (version 2) | ecosystem: Host-associated > Mammals > Digestive system > Stomach > Rumen | place: Canada...
TAATCCTCTGAGCACTCAAAGATCTGCTGTTTGTTCACACCTCTTAGGATGGCGTGATAAACTTTGAAGTGAGAATGTTCTCTTGGCTGACGTGGCATGATGAATATCGCCTTTCAGTAGTTATATGATGTATGGGTCAAGGTACCTGTCCCCCTGACCCCTTTAATAGTGGAATAAGATTACTTAGTATTTGCTACATCAGCAATAATTACCTCCAAATCTTTCTTGGCATTCATAACATCTTTGCGATGACTATAACCTGGTGAAGACTTAAGGTATATATCAATCATCTTCAATAGCTTCTCACAATAAACAGCGAAGGTTGACCTCTCCTTCTTAGTCATCCTCGCTTTGTATTTCTTGTAAAAAGGCAAATAGTTCTGAGCTACCCTAAAAGGATAATATTTAGTATCTTTCAGGTGAGAAGGTTCAGTGAGTATATCTTGTACTCTGGAGACCGTTTTCATGAAATTCTTATCATCAATATTTCTTGTAGAATTCTCCATTAGATAGCGTGCATAGTGGTTATCTATCTGATAAGTGTCGAAATCCGGTTTCTTTGAAGCAAATGAATAGGCGTTTTTAAAGAACATGTTCGCCATGTCATAATCAGGTTCTTTGAGCTTCACGATAGCATACTGCAGCCAGTAATGCGGATTATTTCTACAGAACTCACAGTCACGAATCTGCTCAAAGAAATCAATAAGAATACTCTGATTATTTTCTCCTTTCCTATCCAGCAGACGAATCAAGTTTGACGATGATAAAAACGAAAACAAGATCCTTTTGTATTTAGGCTCACCGCGGTGTATGTTAATACGCTTAAAAGCCTTAATCAAGACACGTCCAATAGCCACTGGATCTATCACGTTCTTAAGAATAGCCTCAGAAAATACAGATGACCTAACATTTATCTCCAGATTGCTGAAATCAATGAACTGTTTAATGATTGGATCCCTTCTTAGAGTATAATTATTAAGCAAATCATCATCTATAGCTACTGATAGCATCTCAAGATCAAGGTTCAACTCAAAATACCTGTTTATTAAAATAAGAATAAGTGCTTCGTATAATATCGCACCTTTCTTAATCTTTGATATCTCACTTTGATATTTACCTATGATATTAGGTGAACTAATGATGTCCAAGAGTACAGAAGACAAGCTGCCATGATAGTAATTCTTGATAGTATCATATTTTTGATCGTTCCTTCTAGCGGCCGACTTCCCCCACAGGCCGTATTTATCCATTATGGCTATAAGTTGACGAATTTCATCATCACAAAGCACGTTGAGGTCTATCTCCGCTGGTTTCCCGAACTGTAGAGAAAGAGCATCAATGGCCATATCGTTTTTTACTGATCGCTCAGTAAAAATCAATACTTGGTCTGTGCACCTAAGCTTGAGGTCTTTCAAAACATTTTTATAGCTACTGTAATTCTCAAGGATGATGGCTACCTTTTTGTCTTTGATAGAACAGATCTCATCAATTTCTCGCGAAACCGAAATTTCCTCTCTCTTAAATTCATAGACTTTATATCCAGATCCAGATAATAGGATCCCAAGTCCTTTGATAAACAAAGATTTGCCATTGCCTAAATCAGAATTAATCACAATTCTTTTGCATCCATTTTCTATAAGAGTCATAGCTCTAGACAACTGGCTCCTGTTGATGTAATATAGATAGGTAGACGGCTCATGGATTGAGTAGTCTATCATTGAGTCGTCAATTTCTCCCCTGAGAAACAGATTAGAAACATCTTTATCCTTAATTTTTGGGCGCGAATGCCTCGGTGAATATTCTTTGAAGCACAGATATATTGGCGGAATTTTGGTAAGTGCAGGTGTAAAGCCAGCATAGGCTTTATCAAGGACATCTGCAAATCCTTCCGTTCCGATTGGTAAGACTGTACCAAACTGATCTAACTGCCTCTTATTTTTATCTGATTCTTTTGGGCTTATAATAAAGAAGCACTTATCTTTATAAGCCTCCATGGCTATAAGTCGCTTAATGTCCAGGTCATATCTCATAGAGAAGCCAACGAAGAAAATGGCTCTGGCATCCTTCAAGTCAAATTGAAACAAGTCTAACCATTCACTATTTTGAAAATCTCTGGTAAGATAGCTGACGTTCGTAAGTTTGAATTCATCATTTAACTTATCGACAGTCAAGTTGTCTATGCAGCCATTAAGATGAATGACCTCATTTTTTAAATCTTTATAATCATTGACTTGATCAGAGAGCGTCACAGAGTGTCGTGCAAGTGAATTCTTTCTACCTCCTATTTCCACTATTTGGTCATAGTTTGTCGTATATATTCTGAGCCATCTCTGTTTACTAATGGCTTCTTGAGCCTTGGTTATCTCTTTCACAGTAAAAAGGCTCTTTAAGAGTCCTACCATTTGGTACTCTCCTTTCTGGCGAATGTATTCTTCAGCTGCGTAACCTAAATCGCCTCCACTGTCATAACCAGTTTCTCTATCCAGACAAGTGACCAGTTCGCCTGCTCTTGGAACATTCCCTATTAAATTCTTGGCACCTAATGAGAATCCCGAGCCTGTAAAGAGCATACTTTGCCCATTAAATATATAGTTTAATGCTTCTTTTAAATCCATACTTCAAAAGTCTTAAAATACTGATCAACTCAGTAGTGATCCGTCATTAACGATGATCACCTCAAAGTTCTTATATGTCTGCGCCAAAATACTGTCGATACATTCCGATAGGAATTGTGCCTTATAGGCTGGGACAGTGATGCTAAATTTTATAGCTGTGTTCATTGTTAATCTGTTTTAAGAATATTCTCTTACAAAATAGGATAATTCTTACTCGTTTTATAAACAAAAATTATGGTTTGTTCTATTGTCTTAAGTTGGTAGTTATGGGGAATAGTATAAACCTTATGCCCCAATACCTAAATCATCTCTTTATCAGCTTTAAGAAGAACTCTTTGTCTGCCTTGTTGAGCATAAGAAGTATTGCCCCACAATATAATATTGCAAAAGTTAAACCCTTTATAAAGAACAATACCCATTGATTTGTGGAAACATTCAAGAAATAGTGACACCCTAATGATAATAAGACACCTAATAATAAATAAGGAGCATAGGAGTACCTAAATACCCGCCAACTGTCTATATTCATTTTCTTTGGCCAATAGTAGAAGTAATAGAAAGACAATTGAAAAACTTGATACACTACATATCCGAGTACTGTTCCGCCTACTTGATATATGGGTATGGTGAACCAACAAACTAACAGTCCCAAAACTGCTGCACAGACTGATGAATATGTTATTGCCCGTATATCACTACCAGCAAGAATTTCTGATGAAATCGCTTGATTGTGGCTCAACGTTAGAAGTATAAGCCAAGCTACAAGCCATACGGTTAAATATTGGAAAGATGGTCCAACATAAATATTCAAGATTTCTGGTGCAACACTTACAACTCCAAAGCTACAAAAACAGAGTAATATTGATATATATTTCGTGCCATCATAAGTTAAGTGATCAAGTGCTTTTATGTTCCCTTGTGTGACAGCCTTGGTGACTGAAGGCAAAAACACGCCAATAAAAGAACCTCCCAGCATCATTACAATTGCAGCTATTCCGTTTAATACCCTAAAGTCTGTAACATCAGAAGGCGTTCCTTGTAGTCCCAAAAAAACAGGACGAAGATTGTAGAATGAAAATTGGAAGATGCCAAATGAGAATATATTTAGACTGTAAGGTAAAATCTGACGAAAAATATTCTTATCGAAATGTGGCTTCAGATGTATATATGGACACAATATCCGAATCTTATGTACACAAAAAGGAATGACTATGAACATAGAAAAGGTTGTCAATGCATAGTACAACTCGATATTAAACTTTAACGTCAATGTTAATACTAGTATCAAGCATTGCAAAAGTTTGGCAAGAAGCTTTACCTGATTTGTCCAGCCTACATATTCGTTAGCTTGTATTAACTGGTCAAAGCAAGATGTGTACCAACTGATAAACGCACTTATAGCTAAGATGAAGAATAAGTGCATTAGTATGGTACCTTGTTCTTCTCCAAGGTGAAAGATTTGTTGCGCAAACAATCCTACAACAAACATAATTATGGCATTGAGTAGTCCAACTACGCCATAGAAAGACATACTTGTACCGAACAGTCTGTTTACATTGTCTCTATCGCCTTTAGCAAGCCAATTCGAAAAGAATCGCACATTGGTAGAGTTCAAGCCTAAGTCCATTAAGTTTAGATAAACATTGACAGACAAAGCAAGACCTATAAGACCATAGTTACTCTTACCAAAGTAAGCAATTAGCAATGGAACGGAAATGAATCCGTATATTCCATTAACTATATTTGCCATTGTTGTCCAGATTGCACCTCGTGCTATTTTCTTTGCACTACCCATTAATAACGTTTTTTATTTTGTTGATGCTTTTACGTACCAAAGTCTTTGGAGTAAGATCCTTGTCAGAGTTTGCTTTTATCAATTTATGATATGCTACAGCATCATCAATATCGCTTGTAAACACCTCAAAAACAATTGGCTTAGAACTCTCTGATAGGAAAGATTCCTTCTGCTTTGTAAATTCTTCTTTAGTTTTGGCAGACATATATTTGAAGCCACATGTCTCAGCCCATCCTTTTGCATTCTTGAAATGGTTGGCAGCAGCTATAAATCTATCTATCGTTTTATTAGCCTTAGCGTTTCCACCCAATTTAAATTCTACTCCTCCATTGTTGTTAACAAGCAGTATCCTTACATTATTTCTAACACCACGTATTCCTAAAGAATTAAGGTCATAGAAGAATGCTAAGTCGCCTGTTACAAGGTAATGTAGATTGTCATCTGAGAAGCTTTCTCCCAACATCATAGATGTGCAACCATCTATTCCGAATGCTGCTACATTTGCAAAGCACTTTATATCAGGACTAAATGGGAATAAATTCCAATTCCTTATGCTGTTCAATATAGCAAGATTAACAGTACTTCCGGCCGGGATATGATCGTGTAACTGCTGGGCTAAATATGCATTTGACAAGGGAAGTTCAATATCCCAAACATATTTACTTTCCAATTCCTTCCACGTATCAAAATAGTTATTGACTTCTTTTTGAATCGTGTCAGCTTGTTGAAAAAACTCTTTAGATGACATCTGATAGACTCTTGTGAGTTTATCATACGTGTCTACGACCTTACCATCAGTAGAAATCTCCCAATGCTCAGTTTCCAACTGAGTTTTAGAAAGCCAGTTGTATAAAGGATAATCTCCTGTCTGACCACCAATACTTATTATAATATCAGGCTTAATTTGATTCCACTTTTTGTCCGTATGATACCCTGAAAGAAACAGATTGCCTTCAATACAATGCTTTGTATGTAGATTCGACAAATGATTCGTATATATCGCGCAGTTGTGATGCGAGGCGAAAGCTTCTATTAGCTTCTCTGTCTCGTTATCATAAGATCGAGCCTCACCTGCAACAATCAATACTTTCTTTTCAAGAATACTTTCAAGTCCTGCGGGTTCTGAATATCGCTGTATGTCCCTTGTATGACTCCTGACAACGTCACATATTGGGAAATCTTGTATTTGTATATTGAGTTGTACGGGTCCTTTACTATTTCGTGTAAGTTCCAAAATAGCCTCATTTGCCATCCTTGTAGATGCGAGATAATCACTCGTGTCTTTTACCTGCGGAAGCGTAAATGATCTCTTTACACAATCCTTCGGAAGGGATGTCTGGTCTGGTGCCTGCATGTAGTTCTGATATACAAATCTTTGCAACTTGGAAGTTGTTATAGCCAAGATAGGCACATGCTTATAATAAGCTTCCGTTAGACCAGGAATATAGTTTCTTGTTGCTTGTGCACTTGTACAAGATGTTACTACCGGTTCTCCTGTGGATAAATAGATGCCAATAGCAAAGTACATTGCACTTCGCTCGTCAACAACGGAATAGCATTTAAAGTATTCGTCTGATTGCAATGCTTCTACCAAAGGTATGTTTGTTCCGCCCGGACTGAGAACTGCGTATCTTATTTTATGACTCTTAAGGAGGTCAACTACTATCTTTATATTTTCTAAGTTATTCATTTTACTTCAGTGTGTAACCGCCATCGCAAACGATGGTCTGTCCGACAATAAAATTAGACAAGTCTGACATCATGAAGATTGCCAGTTGCGCAATTTCTTCTGGAAATGCAAAACGCTTTATAGGATTTTCATCACTATAAACATTATCACCTTGCCGGAAATAATGTTCCTGCATTTCCGTTCGTACTACACCTGGAGCTATTGAATTAACTATTATGTTCTTGTCAATGAGCGATAACCCCAATCCTCTTGTGAGTCCTACTATATCCCACTTTGACATTCTATAGGGATAAGTAGCTCCAACAAAACCTCCTTGTGAGGATATATTGATTATCTTATGCTGCTTACCAACATCATGCTTTGTCTCCCAATACTTGGAAAACTCTTGGCACATAAAGAATGTTCCCTTTGAATTGACATCATAGATGCGATTCCATTCATCTTCTGAAACATTCGGAAAGAATTCTTTAGGCTGGATGCCGGCATTATTGACTAATATGTCTATTCCTTTCTTGTATCTTTCATTAAGTATACTTATCTGAGCCGGAATTTCATTTGTCTTGGTAACGTCCCAGACAAGATAAGTTATATCACCTTTATTATTTAACTCTTCGCATGTTTGCCTGAGCTTTTTCTCATTTCTACCTGTAATGATAACACTTGCTTTCTGCTCTAAAGCGGCAATTGCAATGTTTTTGCCAATGCCAGAGCCACCACCAGTTATTAGAACTGTTTTGCCATCCAAAAGACTCCCGGCAGAAAGATATGATACATTGCTTTCCTTTATACCACCATACTTGAAAGTTTCTTTGAAAGCTTTCATCGCCTTAAAAAGTCTACCTAATAATTTTCTCATAATCAAGCAGCTTTGATGTTTAATGGTGTAGAAATAAGGGGATAGTTTGTACGAGCTTTAGTGAGTACCCCCCCCGTTTTGAAGACTGTATACATGCTATATTTATTTTTTATAAACCTTTTAACGGTTCCATATAATTCTTTCATTCCTCTTTTCTTATTCGATTTTAACATCAAGTTTAGCAAGCCCAGACCTCTGAAATGAAGAAGCAATCCGCTAAACACATTGGCTGCAAGAACACGCCAAGGTACCATATGCCTTCTGTCATACTGATATGCTTGCATATACTTGACTTTTTCCGCATCCAGTTCTCGACATTCTATATATCCTGCTTTTACAGCGTCATTGAATAGTTGCAAACCAATCTGTGAACGTAAAAAGCAAAAGTTTCTTCCATCAGCCTCTGTGAAGTCGGGATAGCCATTTTTCGTATTCCAAGAATCTCCAACAGCTATGTCTGCCAGCATTCCTATTCCATCTGGGCATATCTTACAACGAAAGCCCAAATTCCGTCCTAAGACCTTACCCCAACTATCATTATAGCTAATTTCGAATTTTGTTCCATCTTTCCATACTGCCTTAAAGTTGCCTGGCCAGCCTTCACCTCTATATTTTATAGAGATAGGTTCTTCTGTCTTACCTGACTGCCCATAAACTTGTTGAGTTGCATTATAGCTCGGCATCCCCGCACAAAATATGGATATTGTATATTTGATGCGTTCTTTGTACTGAGGGTAAGCTAATAAGAAATTTCGTATTCCTGCTATGTCGCAAGGCTTACCAATATATGCATATATTTCATCACTTGAATCCAGGATCTGCTTTATTCTGCTTAATGTCAGCGATGGGGCATATCTTGATTGTGCGTTGTTGGATATATCCTCTCTATTATGCGAGACTTTTAACTCGTTATAAATTGAACTACCCTCCACTATGCCTGTTTGGAGGATCCCATCTACCTTCTTTGACTCTAACAGGTATAATGCTAAAGCAGAGGATACACCACCTGATGCCGCCTTATACCTTAATGCATTATCTGTTGACCAAGCCTCCTCAACTTTTTCGACGTATCCCCAAATCCCGTGTTTACGATTGTCGTTAACTTTTATACCTGGGCAAAGATGTTTAAGACCTTTGTCATCAAAGCCTGTCTTTTTAACAGGATAGTAAAAGCCATCTGAAAAAAGCCTCATCTGACAGTTGTCGCTGCCATAAATCGATTCGCATAGTCCACAACCTACGCAAAAGCCATCATTCACGATTCTCCCTATCATATCCCGAAGAACTTTTTAAGGTCATCAACTAACATTTGTTTTCTTTGTGCTACCACTGTATTATTCTGAATGTCAATCTCCTCCTTTAACTTTGAGCGGTTAGCAAAGGCATCCTTAATCTTGGCCATAATATCAACTTCGGCATCGGTTTTAAGATCAACTAAATGATTGTAATTGAGTGTGTCTATGAACAGGCCATTGAACTTCCTGCTATAAGCCATTGGTACAACAGAAACGCCAGAAGAGAAAGCTGCTATTGTAGAATGCATTCTTGCTCCCATGAAGAAGTCCATACCGGAGATGTAATCCTTGGCATCTACTGGACTGAGAAAGAAGGGAGCCAAAACGAGACGTTGCTGGTGGTATTCTTTCCGAAGGTCAAAAGACACTTCATAGTCATTCTCGATATCGCGTTCTCCGATAACCACGTGAGGAATAAGATGGACAATAACATTTGGTATTGCCAGAAAATAATCTATGATACTTCGTATGCACTTTTGATAATCGTCTTTCAACCCAAACTGATTGTCCCTCGTATAACCACCATGCCAGAGAAGTGCTGATATGTTAAGACCTACATGAACAAACTCCTTGTCAAAAGACATTCTCTTGAAAGGAAGGAAGAATGCTACATCTATATATTCTTTAAGATTCTTTTGTAGTGGAGCAATTTGCTTAGTATAGTCAAAGCTCTGCTTGTCACGAGTCATGACAATATCAGCATTTGAGATAGCCTTTACAGCCTCAGCTCTTATGGCGTCGTCTTTAAATGGACCCACAGTCTGTGGTAACAAGCAATAGGGCTTATGAAGTTTCATAGCCTCCCTATGTATCAGATTAATGCTATCAAATCGTTCTTTCCCATATATATCAGCAAAACTATCACCCTGACCAATGTCTAATATATAGTCGGAAGATTTATAAACTTTTATAGTGTTGGATATATTCTTGTAGTTAATCAGTCTCTTTATAATTGTCTTTACTTTACCTTTGGCTCCAAATCCAATTATATGCCTAATAGCCATATAAGGTACATCTTTCCCAGCTACGTTTAAAACATAGTTACCTGCTTTTACTTGACCTGAGTCTGATGTATAAAGATTATATTGGATTCCAGCTTCGCTCAACACCTTATCAATAAGGTATATGGAAGTATAGCTTAATGCTACACAACCTCTATTACCATTGTTAATTGGTGCATTTCCAAGTATGATATTCAAAGTCTTTGACATGATTTTATATTTTTAATAGCCATTATATGGTTATGATAGAATTATTTGGAGCATATAAGTCTGACAGACTCACAGGTCTTGCATATCCTGAAGCTTTAATTTCATTTTCTATTTGAGTATAAGATTTCAAATCCGTCCAGGGATCGACAACAATCTCATCGAAAATCGTATTCGGATCAAGGTTATAGCTATAGACATTAGGTAGAGATCTTGAGTCATAATGATTATATAAGATTCTCACTTCATCTTCATATCTGAATTCTTTTCTTTTTATAAACAACGATAATGCCATAAATATATTATCAGAATTAAGTACGGCAGGACCTAAGTCCTGAGAAAGAATCTGTAATATATCGTTTTTATCAACGTATTCAACTTTACCAATGAAGAAGGATATGGCATGAAACTTGTTGCTAAAGTCATATAAGTTATTAAAGAGTTTGTCTACTGTTGTCGATACCTTTACGGCTATCTTATGCTGTTGATGTGAATATTCTGTATACGTTCTCCATAATCCATCTGATTCTTCAGTAAGCGACCAACACTGGCCATACCAAGAATTGCGGACTTGTTGCAAATCAACAACGTTGCCTTCATAAATAGCCTTGCTACCGAGAATGAAGTTCTCAAACGGATCATCCCATTTATAAGTTGGTACAAGCGAATCCGTTTTGGTATGCAACAGATCCTTAAACCTATCCCAAGAATAGATTCTATAGATTCTTTCACTCCCGTCCAGGTTTATCTTATTGAGCTCTCTATATGCATCTTGCCCTTGTTGTGTTGTCGGATGCATACCAAACTTTAAGTCGTATTGCTGAATTAGCTTTAGTCTTTGCTTTGGATTAAATGGTATCATATTGATATTTGTGTAAACGTCCAATTGTTGCTTATCGGCTTTAAAAAGAGTACTTTCGAGTACCCCGTTTTATGCTAGACTGAGTAAGATTTAAGACTTGTTAATCAATAGCGAGTTGTCTGGGCAGCATCTGAGCGTAGTCACGACAGCCCTTAGAGAACTTCTTGAAGAAGCTCTGAAGATATTTCAATACCTTCACATCCATCATCCTGCAAGTCTGGATAATGGTATGATAGGTAGCCGCGCAATCGATGCCCTCCTCGCTTCCGAAGGTCATTGTATTCTTCCGATCTACAATAAACGGCCGCACCTTTCTCTCGGCAATGTTATTGTCGATACTGTAATCTCCATCTTCCCTGTATTTCATGACTTATCCATTTTAAGGTACTCCTGCACAGACTCAGAAGTTGTCCCCCTGAGCCTCCAGTTCACGCCGCATATTGATGTTTTTTGCAAGGCTTTTGCCCTCCGTCTTATAAAGGAAGAGCTCCTTTTCAAAATCTGATGTTCTCTCCATAAATTGTAGAAGACAGCTTAACCAGTTATTATGGCTTTAAGCGATGCGTCATTTTCTGACGCTTACACGGGTTTCTATGATGTAGTCGTTAAACATTAGCTGGATGGTTGTCACTTTTGAGTTTATCCTTGTACCATTGCCACATTTCCCCATCCTCTATTTCAGAATAGTCTGAGACCTGCTTGTTGGCATCGTGGTACATATCGAATGCTCTGCTGTCAGATTCTGGGTCGCCAAAGAAATGGGTCTTGGTGTTGTATATAGACATGTGGATGTTCATCTCAACCTTAAGTTCAGAGGGCAGGTCTGGTATCTGACGCAAGTGGCAATAGAGGTCTACGAGTATCTCTGTCAAACATACTATATTGGAGAGTTGACCTCCACGATGGTATGATTCGAACCATTTTTCATGGACTTTAGAAGCGTTGACAAGGTGTTCAAAGAGACAGTAGATGTTGGCTGCCGCTTGCTCGTAGTTCTTATTTTTGATTTGCTCATGTATCATTGCAGGATAGGGAAGAAGAGCATTGAACATTGCTACATCAATATCAGAATTGATAGTTGCTTCGTATGCTGACTCTATCTCTTTGCCAAGGGATGGGGTAAAAGCTGGAATTGGACTTTGAATCCAGTAGAGCAAATCGCTCTTCGCCTTCTTATACCTGTAATAACTGTCCTCTTTCCATTCCTGCATGATGTCTATGACATATCTGTTGAGGGCATTTAGTCCTTCACCCGTCTGGAAGAAGTCGTTGTAACACTCCACGTACCCGTCTATCATCCATTCATCGCGGAAATCGTAGTTGTCATCGTCTATATAATTGTTCATGAAGAGGAAGTGGACTTTCTCAGCGTGAGGCATGTCCATCTCTTCAAGCATACACTTCAAGTTACTTATATAGATTCTCGTAGCCATCATGGTTGTTTAGTCCGTAAACGTCCAATTATTGCCGACTGCCTTTAAACAGGGTACTTTAGAGTAACCAGTTTCCTGCTTGACTGAGTTAAATGCGTGTATTCCATCATGTTCCCTTTCTTTTTACAACTATTCTGTTTGATGACTTACAAGCAATTAGGCAAAAGAGTTTTTTATCTTCGAAAAGAATAGTTGGAATGAATCTGTAATGGGCTCATCCATATAAGCTCCATCTTTCAATCCGAACAGTGTGTTATCCCAATCTCCACAATAAGACTCATCGACCATACCATTGTCATAGATATAGCGGATCTTTGTTTCCATATCCTTGAGTCCTGCATCAGCTGCTGCATATACTATATACGACATTACTTGCTTGTCGCATATCTTGCCCTCAGGGTAATCCTTGATGTATGCATCAGTAACATCGCGTATAACCTGTCGGTAATTCTCTACGTTTTTCTCTTCGTGAAGGAGATTGGCAAGCCGGCCAACCATATTAGCAACAATCTCTTTGCCCCTATGACTAATACCAGGTTCAAGAAGAAAGTCTTTCAATGGCTCCGGATTATAACAGCCATATACCCAAAGTAATGAAATTGCATAGGGATAGTATGGTCCATCCACATAAGGAAGATTCATGTTAATAAAATCGTCACTCTGCCTCAAAACTTCAAGCAATGTCTCATAAGAAACGCCTTTTACTTCAGGATATACCGAATACATCAAAGCATTGGAAACGATGTTCAAGTTTATGGTCTTGTCATTTTCCAGCTCGCTCTCAGTCTTTCCCCATTGTCTTCCAATTTCTCGCAAGACAAGGTTATTTAAATCAGATGAAAAGCCTTCATCAACCAATTCCATGATTGTGTAATAATCACGCCTTGTCATAAGATCAAAATCCTTGCTGAGGATTCCCTCTATCTCTGGGTGATTTAGAGTTATATCTTTTGGATAGGTCTTACCTTTATATGTGAATACCATAATGTTTCTTGATTGAGGCGTTCTCGAGTTCTTACAATATACATGTTACTCAGTTATACCTTGTC
>Ga0310695_10011298_pt1 | contig 12803 bp, 11 predicted proteins | sample RumenRJG_04DNA_FD_203882 | JGI IMG/M metagenome (GOLD analysis project Ga0310695, IMG submission 203882) | Bovine rumen microbial communities from Lethbridge, Alberta, Canada - RJG_04 (v2) (version 2) | ecosystem: Host-associated > Mammals > Digestive system > Stomach > Rumen | place: Canada...
ATTTTCCGATGAACGCACCGTGTTTTCCGTTCTGATCGACGGGAATCTTTTTGCCGTTCTTGTCGGGTGCATACTCCAAGGCTGGCATGTAGGTGTGGGTATGCCCCCCCAAAACGAGGTCGCATCCCTCTGTCAGACTCAGGAACTTCTCGTCGGGATACTCGGAGATCTCCCAACCCAGATGGGAGATGCAGATGACGAGGTCGCACTTCTCTTGCTTGCGCAGGATATCGATGTACTTCTGTGCCGTCTCGGCAGGATCGAGGAAGGTGATACCCTCGCAGTTGCCGTCGAAGACGAGGCCCTTCAAGGGAGGTGCCAAGGCGAAGAGACCGATCTTCACACCGTTGCGCTTGAGGGTGATATAAGGTTTGACCAACCCGTCGAGGACGGTGCCCGTGCAGTCGTAGTTAGAGCAGACGATGGGGAAGTTGGCCATCCGGAAGAGTTTGGCCATATTATCGAGTCCGAAATCGAACTCGTGATTACCGATGGTGGCAGCATCGTAGTGCATCTCGTTCATCAGCCCTACCTCTACCTCGCCCTTGAAGAGGGTATAATAGCCTGAGCCCTGCGAGAAGTCGCCACTGTCGATGAGCAGCAGTCCGGGGTGCTGCTGTCGCTGTTCCTTCACCACGTTGAGACGGCGCAGGAATCCGCCGCGCCCAGCGAGATCCTTGTTATCGAGGTTCACATTGAGTGGCAGGATGGTGGAATGGGTATCGTTGGTATGCAGAACCACGAGTTGCTTCTGCTTCTTGGCATCGACTGTCACCAACGACAGCAATGCAACTATTATAATAATGTATATGCGTTTCATTTCTTCTGTACTTTAATTCGTCCTTCAAGTTGTGCATCAACAATCTCTCCCTTGGCCTGTTTGTCGCGGAAGTAGTTCATGATTAGGAAACGGCTGTTGTTGCTCGCATCCTGAGGTGCCACCACGTCCTTGCCTTCGCTCAGGGCTGTCAGACCGTCGTTACCCTCGAGCAGGTAGTTGATAGTGACTACCCTGTAGTCGGCAGAAGGATCGATCTCCTTGCCATGCAGACGGGCAGAGACCAGGTCGCCCCCACCCTCGCTGGAGGTAATGACCAGTTCGGCACCCTTGCTGACGCCCTCGCCGCCCCGATAGGCTATCTGACGGAACAGTTTCATTAGTTGTTCACCGTTGAGCGTGGTGAAGCAGATCTTATTCTCGAAGGGAGCAATAGAGAGGATATCCTCGTAAGTGACATCGCCCTTAATCAGGTCGGCACGGATGCCGCCCATGTTGTAGATACCGAGGACAGGCGACTCATTGTAATCCTTCGCTGCCCAGATCATGATGTCGGAGACGAGGTTCGACAGGTCGCTCTCCGGCCGCTCGGCATGCATGTTATGGGCCACGCGCCCCATGAGCGGCGCCATCACGCTGTCGTTCACATGCTTATAAGGTGCAAAGAAGGCAGCCACCCGAGGATCGGGCTGCTGATCGTATCGGCTATCGACAATGATACGGCTGCGCTCCACGCTCACGAGCTGGTAGTGCTTGGGGGCGCACGAGGCCAGCATCAGCATCGCGGGAACGGCATAAAAAAGTGATTTACTACGCATAATTTCAGGTGTTTATTGGTGCAAAAATACAAAAAAAGTTTGAAATCTGAGGGTTATAGAAGAAAAAAAGTGGAAAATCCTTGTTTTTTTGCCCAGATATTAGTACCTTTGCACCCGCTTTTCCGCGTAATCGCTGGCAGGAGGTATCGTGAGGCCTGTTATGTTGCGTTGGAACGATACAGCATAATTAGAAAACAATTAAGGAAATGGATTTAATCAAAGTTGCTGAAGAAGCATTTGCAACCGGCAAGAAGTTCCCAGAGTTCAAGGCTGGTGACACCATCACTGTCGCTTACAAAATTATCGAGGGTTCAAAGGAGCGTATCCAGCTTTATCGCGGTGTAGTCATCAAGATCTCTGGTCACGGTGACAAGAAGCGCTTCACAGTTCGCAAGATGTCTGGTACCGTAGGTGTGGAGCGTATCTTCCCCCTGGAGTCGCCCAACATCGACAGCATCGAGATCAACAAGGTTGGTAAGGTTCGCCGCGCTAAGCTTTACTATCTGCGCAAGCTCACTGGTAAGGCTGCCCGCATCAAGGAGAAGCGCCGTCCTGTTGGAGAGTAAGGAAAGTAAACAACTTGAAAGTAAAGAATATGAGAGCATGGTTACATGCCCTCATATTTTTTTGTGCCCTTCAGGACTCTTATCTGTCGTTGGCCAGCGAGAGACCGATGCTGAAGATCAAGTTGACATTAGCGAGCGTTCCACTCAGATCCCAGTCTTCACGATACTCGTCGCACGGCTTATGATACCAAACGGGCATGGGGTACTTGTTGGGTTTGCTCGCATCCACAGGATAGCGGCCATTCTCGAGCACAACGGCAGGAACGCCTTTCTTCACGAAGTTATAATGATCGGACCTGAAGAACCAGCCATCCGAGTTATCATCGTCGAAGTAGATATATCGGCCCTGGGCTGCTGCGGCGGCTATGTAATAACGGTCTAAGTCGCTCTCGCCCCCACCCAGAATCACCACGTCACGCGTCAGTTCGGCAGGACCGATACTCTCAAAATTCAGACAAGCCACCGTCTTCTTCATGTCTACGACCGGATGGGCGCAATAGTACTCGGAGCCAAAGAGACCGCTCTCCTCGGAAGAGGGGAAGAGAAAAATCTGGTCGCGACGGGGCTGGGGCAACTCTTTCATCTTCTTGGCTACCAGCAGGGCACCCGCCATGCCCGAGGCATTGTCGGCAGCACCATTATAGATTGAATCACCATGCTCGTCGGCTTTCCCGATACCCAGGTGATCCCAGTGGGCGCTCAGCACCACAGCCTCGCCATCCTGCTGGGTGCCGCGCAAGATGCCTCCCACATTCTGCGTCTCACGGATATTATAAGTGACACGCATCTTCACATCACCTTTCACTTTGAGTGAGAAACTCTTGAAGCCGGGCTTCTTGGCTTCGGCCAATGCCTTGTCTATATCCATGCCAGCCGCATCGAACAGCTTTCTGGCTCCATCCTCATGCAGCCATCCCTTCACGGCCAGTTCGTCGGCATTACGCGTTTCGGGGTTATACAGGGCCAGATTATTGGTCAGGTGACCATTGACACACACATGCCAGGCGTAACTGGCAGCCTCGGTGTTGTGAAGCACCAGACAGCCGGCAGCCCCTTGGCGACGCGCCTCCTCGAACTTATAGACCCAGCGCCCGTAGTAGGTCATGTTGCGGCCCCTGAACAACTGCGCATCGTAATAGCCAGGGTCGTTCACCATCGCGATGACGATCTTTCCCTTGACGTCGATCCCTTCGTAGTCGTTCCAGCCATATTCAGGTGCACAGATGCCAAAGCCACAGAACACATACTCCGCTTTCGGCAGATTAATCTGATTCACTGCACGAGAGGTCCATACCATCGCATCGTCAGGATAGCGCAGCACGGCCTTCTTCTTACCGCTGACCGCGAATTGATGGCCAACAGGCTTAGTCGTGACCGCAATTAAGTTGAACAGCTGAAACCAACTGCCGTTGAAGGCGGGCTCCAGACCAATCTCCTGCAATTGACGGGCGATATAATCTACGGTCTTGTTCTCGAAGGACGTCATCGGCTTTCGTCCACCGAACTCATCGGATGCCAGTGTCCGAATCCACTCTCTCAATAATGGCTCGTCGCCAGCAGTCTTCAGTTGCGACTGCATGATCTGTGCATCGGCAGTTATCAGGCTCATGCAGACAACCGCCAAGACAATCATTCTCTTAAACATACGGGAAATCATATAAAAAACGCTCGTTAGTATCATTATTTATAGTTCTCATCGGCACTGGCATCACCGTGAAGGGCGTTTTGGAACGACTCCCAGTCCTGAAAGCCGACGAGTAGTGACAGATGGTCAAGCGTTTTCTTATCGGGCTTCCTGATGATTTCCTTCTCGACTGCCTCCAGCAGTTTGCGGAGGGCTTTACGTTTCTTTTCCATATTATTTATATAAGCGGTGCAAATTTACAAAAATATTTTGTACCTTTGCACACAGAATTAAAAAAATCACGAAAACAATGAAAGAATTAGCACTCAAGTACGGATGTAATCCCAATCAGAAACCCTCGCGCATCTTCATGACCGAGGGCGAACTCCCCATCGAAGTCATCAACGGCCGTCCTGGCTACATCAACTTCCTCGACGCCTTCAATGCCTGGCAACTGGTGAAGGAGCTGAAGGCCGCCACCGGTCTGCCCGCTGCAGCCTCGTTCAAGCACGTCAGCCCAGCCGGTGCCGCTGTTGGTCTTCCCCTCTCCGACACACTGAAGAAGATCTACTTCGTGGACGATGTGAAGGATCTCGACGAGAGTCCCATTGCCTGTGCCTATGCCCGTGCTCGCGGTGCCGACCGTATGTCGAGCTATGGTGACTTCGTGGCACTCAGCGACACCTGCGATGCCACGACAGCCAGACTGCTGAAGCGCGAGGTGAGCGACGGTGTGATTGCCCCCGACTACACCCCTGAGGCTATTGAGATACTGAAAGACAAGCGCAAGGGTACCTATAACGTGATCAAGATCGACCCAGCCTACCAGCCTGAGCCTATCGAGCGCAAGCAGGTGTTCGGCATCACCTTCGAGCAGGGCCGCAACGAGATCAAACTCGACGATGACGCACTCTTCGAGAACATGCCTACCCAGAACAAGACCTTCACCCCAGAGGCCAAGCGCGACCTGATCATCGCCCTGATTACGTTGAAATATACGCAGTCGAACTCGGTCTGCTACGTGAAGGACGGACAGGCCATCGGTATCGGAGCCGGACAGCAGAGCCGTATCCACTGTACCCGTCTGGCCGGCAACAAGGCCGATATCTGGTGGCTGCGCCAGCATCCGAAGGTGATGAACCTGCCCTTCATCGACAATATCCGCCGTGCAGATCGCGACAACACAATCGACGTGTATATCTCGGAGGATCATGACGACGTGCTGCGCGACGGCACCTGGCAGATGTTCTTCAAAGAGAAGCCCGAGGTGCTGACCATGGAAGAGAAGAAAGCCTGGATTGCCAAGAACACGAAGGTGGCACTGGGTTCAGATGCATTCTTCCCCTTCGGCGACAATATCGAGCGCGCCCATAAGAGCGGCGTGAAGTTTATCGCACAGGCCGGCGGTTCTGTCCGTGATGACAATGTGATTGAGACCTGCGACAAGTATGGCATCGCCATGGCGTTCACCGGTGTGCGCCTGTTCCACCATTAATATGACTGTATGGACGATTTTCAGAACATCCTTGAGAACGGCATCAACTTCGGACGCGGAGGTGACAAGCCGAAAGACAATGGCAAGGTGAAGACCAAAGCCAAGAAGAAACAGTATATCACTGGGGCTCACGGCAGCGGCAGTGCCCGACAGAAGGCCAAGTATCGCGAACAGCGTGCCAATCGCCATAAGAAATAAAATCGAAGAATCCCTTACCTCTTTCTCGGGGTAAGGGATTACTTTTGGCGGTTATGCCTTGGGTAAGGTGATGACAAAACGGCTGCCGCCCGTATAAAGCGGATCGAGCTCTACCGTGCCGCCCATGGAGGTTACCAGTTTGCGACAGAGCGGCAGACCCAGACCGATTCCCTCCTTGAAACTGTCGAGCTTGGAGAAGGTCTCGAAGATACGCTCACGCTCCTTAGGGTCGATGCCCACGCCCGTATCCGACACGACGAAGTACACATTGCTGTCTTTCTCCTCTACCATCAGATCGATATGGCCTATCTCGGTAAACTTCTGGGCATTGTCGAGCAGATGGCCCAGGGCACTTCTCAACCGATAGGCATTGGCAGAGACGGTAAAGTTGTCATCGACATTAGAAGAGAAGCGTATCTCTACCAACGGATTGCCCTTGTATTTTCTCGTCTCGATCAGCGAGAGGCAGAGTTCATTACACTTCACATCTGTCTTTTCGATGTGCACGTCCTCACCTTCGCTCTCGCTGTTTGAGAGTTCAAGCAGCTCGTTGACAGTCGAGGTGATGATATCGACGTTCGTCCGGATACGCTGCTGCATATCCTTCTTCTCCTCATCCGACAGGTGATAATCGGGATTACAGAGTATCTGCGAGAAGCCGGAGACGGCATTCAGAGGCGTGCGAATCTCGTGACTCATGTTCTGGATGAAAGCCGTCTTCATGCGGTCTGACGCTTCGGCATGCTCCTTGGCCAGTTTCAGATCTTTGTTGCGGGCCCATATCTTGCGCATCAGACGGCGGCGGCCCATGATATAGACAAAGATATAGACTGCCGTCAGGCCAATGAGCCAGTAGGCCAGTTTCTTGGCGAGCCGCTTGTTGGCGATGGCCTCCTCACGCGAATGGGTGAGTGACGTCTCAGAAGCCATCTGGTTGAAGTTCAGTTCCTGAAGAATACTGAAGATAGAGTCTAACTCGACATAACGGTTCATCATGGTATGGAAACCTTCTGAGACATTACCCGACATGGCATGGATGCGAATCACGACGAGCGAACTATCAACAGCGATATCGCCTCTGCTGACCTTTTCCAATGCTTGCCTATACTCATGGTTGAAGGCCAGTTTGGCAGCCTCCATAAAATTATCGAAGCGGAAATTAAACTCCGGGTCGTCCATAGTGCGGTAGTTCACATACTGGTTATAGACCTGGAAGAACTGCGACGCATCGCCCAACAGGAAAAGGATGTAGCCCTTCATACCCAGAGCCATCGAGAGATAGTCCATATTCTTGGTGTCCTCAGCCATCGTAATAGCCTTACCGGCCCATTCGAGCGCACGGTTAGGCTCTTTCAAACTGAGCATGTCGGAGAGATTCAGATAGGTTCGCATCGTGAACTTATCATCGCGATCGCCCACCTCGTCGAGCGCCTGCAGGAAATAGGCCTCCGCCTTGATCTTATCGTGGCTGGTACTATAGATGTCGCCAAAGAGTCCTGTCGCCAGATAGAAATAGTCTTTGGCATCGTCGTCACGCACTTCGCTATCGAGAAATTGTGCAAACTCGATGGCCTGGTAGATCTGATTATGACGAAGGGCATAGAAGCCTTTGTTGCTCAACAACTTGTAATAGAGCATCATATAGCCCTTGTCGCGGAGTTCTTGCTGGTATTCCTCGACAAATTGATAAAACTCCGTGGGCGAGCCGTCTCTGAAGAGATGGCGGAATTGGTCATACCTCACCCTATCTTCGCCAGACAAATCGGCAACGGTCTTTTCGGCAAATACAGTTCCTGCTGATAAAAAGGTCAATATTAATATCAGGAGTCTCATAAAGTCTCTATCATTAGTTGTATTCAATTAGTGGCTACAAAAGTACAACATTTCTCGAAATCTGCAAACTTTTTACAAAAAAAACATTGGATTTTTTTGGCAGCGAAGACAAAAAAAGGTATCTTTGCACACAGGAAACTTGAAAAGAGAACTTGCTAACGATGAAAAAAACGAAACTTTTTTTGACTGTCAGTCTGCTGCTTTGCAGTCTGACATCCACCCACGCCCAGAAATATGTGGGTGGCGACCTCTCCGTACTGCTGAAATACGAGGAACAGAAAGCCACCTATCTCGACAAGGACGGCAAGGCGATAGCCGACGTATTGGCATTCGTGAAAGAACAAGGCTGGAATACGGTGCGGGTGCGCCTATTTGCCGATCCATCCAAAGATACAGACAAGAACGTCTGTCAGGATATCGAATACGTCAAGTCGCTAGGCAAGCGCATCAAGGCGGCAGGTCTCTGTTTCATGCTTGACTTCCACTACAGCGACACCTGGGCAGATCCGGAGCATCAGGCCACGCCCCTTGAATGGGGAAAGATCAATACGCCAGCCTTTGAATACATCTACACCTACACAAAGACCAACTTGGAAGCGCTGGTAGCGGCTGCCGCCACACCCGACTTCATACAGATAGGCAACGAGATCTCGTTCGGTATGCTTTGGGATGGTTGTAAGGTCAGTGCCAACAGCAATTGGACGGCCTACGAAGATACCAACTGGGACCATTTCTCTACAGCCTTGAAGAATGCAAGCAAGGCTTGTCGCGAGATGTGTCCAGAGGCAAAGATCGTCATCCATACGGAGCAGTGCGCCAACAATCCGACACTCGACGTGGCGTTCTTCAAGCGCATCCAGCAATACGATATCGACTACGACATCATCGGCACATCGTATTATCCCTACTTCAAAGGACCGCTCGCCAATCTTGACAAGGGGTTCTCTGAATTAGAAAAGAATTTCCCAGACAAGCAGATACAACTGGTGGAGACAGGCTATCCATCGAAATGGGAAGTGGAAGGCTCAACCTATGACTACACCAAGACATACCCCTACTCGCACGAGGGACAGCGGCAATACGCTGCCGACCTTATCGCGACCTTGAAGAAGCATCCGCAGGTAAACGGTCTCTCGTGGTGGTATGCCGAAGCCAACGCCAAAGGTTGCACAGGAACACTGGCAAATGGTTGGTATAACGCTTCGCTCTTCGACAACGAGACCGGGCGCGCCCTTCCCGCTCTCTACGAGCTGAAGGCATTCGACGACGGCAGCACAGGCATCGGCAGCATCAGTGCCGATAGGCAGCAAGCGGACGACACCTGGTACAGCCTCAGCGGCAGGAGACTGGAGGGCAGGCCGCAACAGAAAGGCCTCTACATCAATCAACAGAAAAAAATAATAGTCCGCTAAGTTCAGCGGACTATTTTTCTTTCATCTCAGAAATTCAACTCTCGACCTCGATAGAACTCCAGCAGCGCGCGCTGGTAGAGATGTTCGTAACGGGCCTGCACAAAATCGGACTCCGACTTCAGGAATTTGTTTTTCGCCTCGTTGAACTCCGTAATATTAGCCTTGCCATTCTCGTACTTAGCCTGCATCAGCGTGAAGGCATCGCCCGAACTCTGCACGGCCTCGCGGGAACTCTGTTCCTTTGAACGGGCATTCTCGGCATTATAATATACCTGCTGTATCTCCTTGTAGAGCGTCTTCTTGGCATTATCAAGCACCAGTTGTTGGTTCAGCTTGTTGGCACGGGCCGTGCGCACACTGTTACGAACCTGGAAACGGCTGAAGATGGGGATGCTCAGATTCAGGCCGATAAACTGACTGAAGTTGTTCTTCAGCTGCTTGCCGAAGGGGTCGGCATCGTAGGCACTGCTGGTATAGTAGTTGGAGCCCAGACCAGCACTGAAGTTCAACTTCGGATAATAGCCTGCCTTGGCGATATTGATGCTATGCTCCTGACCCTGCAGGCGAAGCACCTCAGAACGAATCTCGGGCTTGAACCCGAGCGCCTCGTTATAGACCTGCTCAGGATTGGTGAGTTCGAGCTGGCCGATGCGGTCTAACTGCTCATCGGTAGGTGGCACCACAGCGAAGCCATCGGGACTGGGCAGTTCGAGCAACTGCGTCAGCGTCAGGACGGAGATGCGGTATTTGTTTTCGGCCTGCGTGGCTGTCAGTCGGCTGGCAGCCAGCGTTGCCATCTGCTGCGACAGTTCCGACACGCTGGCTTTGCCGTTATCTACGAAAGCCTGCAAGCGGGCCACCTGCATCGAGTCGATACCCACCTGGCGTCGGGCCACAGCCGTAATCTCCATATCGTAGAGAATCTGCACATAAGCCTGTGCCACCTTCATGCGGATATCGTTCTTTGCCTTCTCCAGATCTTCTGTCATGGCTTCCAGGTTCAGACGGTTGAGTTTGATATTCTCAGGAATCTCGAAACCTGTGAACAGCGGTACGCTGGTCTGCAACTGGAGCGAGGTGCTGGTGGTGTTCGTATTCTCGTAGGTATTCATATCCGTCAGTCCGCGTCCGAAAGAGAAGTTCTCACCCACCGAAGCCGACAAGTTAGGCAGACGACTGTTACGGGCAGTAGAGAGCGAGTATTCCTGCTTCTCACGAGCCACCTCACGCTGCTTGACAGTAATACTATTGGCCACAGCATAATCCTCACACTCGCGGAGCGTCCACTGCTTTGTCTGGGCATCGATGCCAGTCAGGCATCCCAGGGCCATCAGGGTCATTACAAATCTTACCATAGCGCATTAGTCTTTAGAATCCTCGTCAGCAATAACCTCCGGGCCACGCACCTTGTCTTTCTGCGTGATACCCTTCTTGATCTCAATGTTGACACCGTCGGAGAGACCCGTTACAACCTGGGTGCGCTCATACGTCTTAGCCTTACCCTCGCCCTTGACGACATAGACGAACGTGGAGTCGCCACTGAACTCAATAGCACTCTCGGGCACACTGAGCACCTTATCGGCCTTGGCCAGCACGATCTCTGCGTTGGCGCTGTAGCCGGCACGAATCTTGCTGTCCTCAGAGAGTTTCACGGCAGCCTTGATCTCGAACTGGTTGGCACCATTCGACTCTACGGCCTTCGGAGAGATATACTCAAGGGCAGCATCGAAATGCAGATCCTGCAGGGCGCCGATCGTGATCTTCATGTTCATACCATCCACCAGTTGTCCCACTTCGGTCTCATCGATGTTACCACGGAAGATGAGGTCGTTCATATTGGCAACAGTGGCAATCGTCGTACCATCATTGAAGGTATTCGAGAGAATCACGGAGTTACCCACCTTCACAGGGATGTCGAGGATGATACCGCTGATGGTAGAGCGGATGAGGGTAGAAGAAGCAGAGGCATTCGACTTCGACACACCGTCGCGCACCACCTGGAGAGCATCTTCTGCAGCCACTTTCTCGTGCTTGGCCTGATCGAGCGCCTGCTTACTCTTGTCGTACTCATCGGCAGAGACGAGTTTCTGGTTATAGAGGTTCTCCTCGCGCTGGAAGTTGACCTGAGCCTGCTTCAGGTTAATCTCTGCCAGGCGCACACGCATCTCGGCCGAACTGAGTTGATTCATATCGGGAATCACCTTCACCTTGGCAATCACGTCGCCTGCGTTCACACGGTCGCCCGGTTCCTTGTAAAGTTCTGAGATGATACCAGAGATCTGCGGCTTGACGTTCACCTCGTTGCGAGGCTCAATTTTACCTGTAATGATCGTTGTTTTCTGGATACTATCCAGTTGCGGTGTAAATTCGTTATAGACCACTTCCTTAGGCTGACTCTTCTGCCACAGGAAAACGAATGTCCCGATGAAAATCAGCGCGATAATCGCTGCGATAATCAATTTGCTGTACTTCTTCATAATTATTTCAATTTTTACATTTTTGCATTTTTACATTTTTACATTACTCCTACTCATCGCGCATCGCATCCACCGGTTTGATGCTCATAGCACGGGCAGCAGGCGCGAGACCAGCCAGCACACCTAACGAGCTGACCACGACAGCACAGAAGATAGCCGTCCAGAAACTGACCTGGAAATGCGTCTCGACAATGCCGTCTTCTGTATTGCCTAACTCCAGCATCTGCAGTACCAGCACACCGAACAGGATGCCGCTCATACCCGCCACCAGCGTCAACAAGATACTCTCGGAGATAATCTGCGACAAGATCATCTTGGGCGTAGCGCCGATAGCGCGGCGGATGCCAATCTCGGTAGTGCGCTCACGGACGGTGACCATCATAATGTTCGACACACCGATGGCACCTGCCAAGAGGGTTCCCAGACCAACCAGCCAAATGAGGAAATTCACGCCCTTAAACAAATTGTCGAGCAGTTGGAACAGCACCTCGGTATTAAACACCATCGCGCCTTGTTCGTCAGTAGGATCTACATAGTGAGCCCTAGCCACCGTCTCGCGAAGGCGATCGGTAATATCCGACATCACCACACCCTTTCTGGCCGTCACGGCGATGAGGTCGATCTGCTGTCCACGATTATAGGCCTGCTGCACCATCGTGAAGGGCAACGTCACCATCTCCTCGCTTGAGCCGTTGATGGAGATACTGCTGGTATTGTAGTCAACGCCTACCACTTGATAGTAGGTGGAGTCGATACGGATAGACTTTCCGCAGGGATTACCTCCTCCCTTAAACAGATCTTTGTAGATTTTCTTCCCCAGCACACAGACTTTCCTATGATGCTTGAGGTCCATATCGTTGATGTATCGGCCATAATACATCTTAGGCCCGACCACATCTGCATATTCAGGAGTCACTCCCTGGACGTTAATCGACACCTTACGGTCTTCGTGGTAGGCTGTGCCTGATGCATTCCACGGCATAAACACCACAGGGGCTATCACATCAAGTTCTGGAACACGCTGGCGCAGACGTTCAACATCCTTCAGATCCATCGACCACCAACGGCCTTTTCGGAATCCCTTGTAGGCCTTACTGGTTCGTTGCGACCACACAAATGCAGAGTTAGTGGCAAAACCGTCAAAATTCTTATTGAGCATCTCTTTCATGCCCTGTCCGCCTCCGATGAGCGACACCAGCATGAATACGCCCCAGAACACGCCGAAGCCCGTCAGGAACGAGCGCGACTTGTTACGCGTTAACGTATCGAGAATCTCTCTGTATGTATCAACATCAAATCTCATATTCTTCTTCGTTGCTTTCTAATCATATCATCAATCAGCGCGAAGCGCTTCAATAGGCCGAATGCGGCTGGCCTTGAAAGCAGGGATCAGTCCCGCAAAGGTGCCGGCAATAATCATCACCATCGTAGCCTCCATACACACATCGAGGCCAACGGTAGGATCAACAAACATCGTAGCTTTGAAGACGCCTGTGTCGATGGTTTCGTGGCCCAGTGTGGCATCCATATATTCGTTGGCAAAGATACCCAGCAGCATGCCGATATAGCCAAAGAATGTCGTGATAATCACACTTTCAATAA
>Ga0310695_10011301_pt1 | contig 12802 bp, 6 predicted proteins | sample RumenRJG_04DNA_FD_203882 | JGI IMG/M metagenome (GOLD analysis project Ga0310695, IMG submission 203882) | Bovine rumen microbial communities from Lethbridge, Alberta, Canada - RJG_04 (v2) (version 2) | ecosystem: Host-associated > Mammals > Digestive system > Stomach > Rumen | place: Canada...
GGCAGTCATCGAGGAGCTCATCGAGGTGATGGCCCGTGAGCTGGGCAACTCTCACGCCGTGAAGCTCGACGGACTGGGACTGTTCCGCGTGGGCATCCGCTCGGAAGGCTCCGTCACCGTCCGCGAGTTCAACGCCGCCAAGGACATCACCGGCACGCGCATCAACTTCCTCCCCGAGCGCCGGAAGGATGCCTCGACGCAGAGCTACTCGTCGAACCTCACCCGTGGCTGGTCCATCAAGGAGGCTCCGAAGAACACCGTGATGCCCGAGCCCAAGGAGGATGAGGGCAGCGGAGGCGGCGACGACCAGAATCCGTGAACACCAAGGCCGCTGGCACCGGGAGGTGCTGGCGGCTTTTTTTGAACACGAATACACATGAATAAACATGAATAAACACGAATATTTTTTAACACGAATTGCCGCGAATTATCCATTAATTTCTCATAAATTATTTTTAAACACAAATACACACGAATATACATGAATACGAATAAATAAAATTCATGAAAAATTCTTTTAGTCGCTACGCTTTGTAAAAGCGACAGAGCCGAGCGCGTGGGTCATTGATGATCATTCGTGTTGAAAAAAGGAAAAAAGAGGGGCAGAAAATTGGAAGAATGAAAATAATTGATTACTTTTGCACCGCGAATGTACAATTAATAAATAATACCTAAAAAAATGACGAAAACAGATTTGATTATCATCGGTGCAGGCCCCGGCGGCTACCGCTCGGCCGAACATGCAGCAAAGCACGGACTCAGCGTGACGGTGTTTGAAGACAAGTATGCCGGCGGCACCTGTCTCAACTGCGGATGTATCCCAACGAAGGCTTTTTGCCGCAATGCAGAGATCATCGACAGCCTGCGCGAGGGTGAGGAATATGGACTGAACGATCTGTCGTACAAGATTGACTTCCAGAAGATTGCCGAGCGCAAGCAGCGTGTTGTGGAGACGCTCAGGAGCGGTGTGGAGACGCTGATGAAGATGCCTGGCATCACCTACGTTGAAGGACATGCCGAGCTGAAGGACGCGCGGACGGTGGTGTGCAACGGCAATGAATATGAGGCGGAGAACATCATCATCGCCACGGGCTCGAGTGCGAAGATGATTCCCATACCAGGCATCGACCAGGAGAATGTCGTCACGTCGACCGAGCTGCTCGACGTGAAGGAGGTGCCCGAGCGGTTGTGCATCGTCGGAGCAGGCGTCATCGGAATGGAGTTTGCATCGGCCTTCAGCAGCTTCGGCTCGAAAGTGACGGTGGTGGAATTCCTGAAGGAATGCCTGCCGACGCTCGACAGCGATATCGCCAAGCGGTTGCGTCAGCAGATCAGCAAACGGGGCGTGGAGTTCTATATGCAGGCTGGCGTGAAGGCTATCAGCGGCAACACCGTGACCTTTGAGCGTAAGGGCAAGGAGCAGACCGTAGAGGCCGACCTCATCCTCATCGCCACCGGGCGTCAGCCCAATGTCGAGGGCATCGGCCTGGAACGCGCTGGCGTGGAATATTCGAAGCGCGGCATCGCTGTCGATGACAACTTCCAGACGAACATCCCGGGCATCTATGCCATCGGCGATGTCAACGCTAAGTGCATGCTGGCCCATGCTGCCGAGTTCCAGGGCTTCCACGTGGTGAACCACATCATCGGCAAGCCCGGCAACATCCGCCACGAGGTGATGCCGTCGGCCATCTTCACCCATCCTGAGGCTGCCAGCGTCGGTATGACGGAAGACCAATGTAAAGAGCAAGGCATCGCCGCCGTGTGCAAGAAGGCCTTCTTCCGCGCCAACGGCAAGGCTCTGGCCATGAACGAGACGGAGGGTCTGCTGAAGCTTATCGCTCGTGAGGACGGACGTATCCTGGGATGTCATGCCTATGGTGCTCATGCTGCCGACCTCGTTCAGGAGGTGAGCGTGCTGATGTGCCGCGATACAACCATCGACGAGCTCAAGGACATGGTGCACATCCACCCCACCCTTTCGGAAATCGTCCACGATGCTGCGATGAACTTCTGAAAAGCTGTCAGAGGCGCACGATGAGGGTGCGGAACCAGTCTTTCAGCAACGATCCATACTGGTTTTGTGAGTCGCTGACGAGGACGACAACCTGCCGTCCGTCGTCGAGGACCGGACCGAGACACATGCCTTCATAGTTGGCAAAGCGAAGGTTGCGCGTACGCCATTTGGCCAGCAACCGCTTGCCAACTTCTTTCGCGCGCGTATCTATTATATAAAGGCGACACTCTGCCCATGCGCCCAGCTTTCGCTTCGGCAGGAAGCATTCGCGCTCGAGCACCATCAGTCGGCCGTCGGGCAGCGCTGTCATGGCGCTGACGCCCTTTACGTGCATGCGCCCTTTGCGTTTGGCTCGGGGAGCATCCATGCGATAGAGACATTCGCGTGAAGGCTGAAGGGTCTGGCCGTCGAAAGCTTGCAGGCGGAGACATCCGCTGTCTGCTGACCCAGCGTTGTCGGCAGGCAGCTGGCTCTCTGTCGTGAGCCAGAAGCAGTCGGCCTGCGGATCGTAGGCCAAGGCTTCTATGCCACGGTTGGGCGAAGGATGGCGGAAGATGTCGGGAAGAGCAAGCTCGCGCCCGGTCAGTGCGCCATTCAGCTGGTATTCGACGACACGCGAAGAGGCTTCCCAGCTGATAAACAGCGTGTTGGATGCCGGCCGGTAAACGATGGCTTCAGCATCGTGGTTGGGTTGTCCCGATGCCACGAACCCCTCGTTGCGTACCTCAACGATTTTGCCGCTGGAAGGATGGATGTTGATATGGAAGAGATAGAACCCGTCGGGTTGCTTGTCGTCGACGATGGCATAGCGTCCGTCGCCTACATGCGTGATGCCGCTATAGTTGCCCGCCGGGACATGACGCGCAAACGAGTGCTGACGGTTGAGCTTGACGTCTTGGGCGTGGGCTGCCGTCAGCCCTGCCAGCAGAAAAAGCAAGGAAAGGAGTCTCTTCATGCCAATAGTCTTTGAACCGGCGAAAGTAAGCATAATTTTTCAACGCGACAAGCGATTTGAAAAAAAGTTGGTATTATTACGATATTTTAACTAAAAAATCGAACAACGTATTCTATTTTTTAGTAACTTTGCAGCGATTATGCACCAATAACGAATTATTCGTTTGATTATCAAAGAGTTAGAGTATTTAAGGTAAATAGAATGAGACAACTAAAGATTCAGAAGAGTATCACCAACCGTTCAAGCGAAGCCTTGGACAAGTATCTTGTGGAAATAGGCCGCGCGCCCCTCATCACCATCGACGAGGAGATAGAGCTGGCCCAGAAGATCCGTAAGGGCGGTCCAGAAGGCGAACGGGCAAAGGACAAGCTGGTGACGGCCAACCTCAGGTTTGTTGTATCCGTGGCGAAGCAGTACCAGCATCAGGGTCTCACGCTGACTGACTTAATAGACGAGGGCAATATAGGCCTGATCAAGGCTGCGCAGAAGTTCGACGAGACGCGCGGCTTCAAGTTCATCTCGTATGCCGTGTGGTGGATTCGCCAGAGCATCCTGCAGGCCATCGCCGAGCAGAGCCGCATCGTGCGCCTGCCTCTGAACCAGGTGGGGTCGCTCAACAAGATCAACCACGAAATCAACCGCTTCGAGCAAGAGAACCAGCGCCACCCCTCCATCTCGGAACTCTCCGAGGCCACCAACCTCGACGAGGAGAAGATTGGTCAGAGCATGGCTGCCGACGGCCACCACGTGAGCATCGACGCTCCCTTCCAGGACGGTGAGGACAACTGCATGCTCGACGTGATGCCCAGCGGCGACGACTCGCGCACGGACCGCATCGTTGACCATGAGAGCATGGCACAGGAGCTGAACACCGTGCTGAACAAGGTGCTCAAGGAGCGCGAGATAACAATCATCCGCGAGTGCTTCGGCATCGGATGCCACGAGAAGGGTCTCGAAGAGATTGGTGACCAGCTGGGGCTCACCCGCGAGCGTGTACGCCAGATCAGGGAGAAGAGCATCGCCAAGCTGCGCGACAGCGGCAATGCGAAGATTCTGATGAAGTATCTAGGATAGGCATTTCTTTTTATCATCATGATAGGCAGAGGCACGGCAGCAACCAAAAGGCTCCGTGTCTCTGTTTTTTTCAAAAAAAATCAAGCCTAAGGTGATGATATGTGCAGAATATTTTGTAATTTAGCCGCCGAAAATGAACATCCGCCGCATTATAGGGCCCTTCGTGCTGGCGTGGCTGACAGTTTGCGCCTGTACGGCAAAGCAACACATCACGGCAAGTGACAGCGTGTTGCTTCAGCGCATCTATGCCTATGCCGAGCCGCTCAGGAAGGATTTAGAGGGGCAGCAGATGAACGTCTACTCGCGCTTCATGATCAACACGCTGAAGAAGAACCGGCTGCTCATCATGGTGCCCACGATGCACGCCATCAGTCGCGGCAAGCATCCGCGCTATGTGGGCGAAAGCTATTCGCGCTTCACCTTCGAGGACATCAAGACCACCCGCCGACACGGGCAGGTGGAGGTGAGCACCCTGTCGCGCAACCGCCAGGCCATGCCCATGCTCAGCGAGTTCAGCACTCCGGCCCTCTACGAGGTGACGCTGATGAACGACCATCTGCTCTCGCCCTTCCACCGGCGCAACGTGCAGTTCTACCGCTACGGCTTCCGACGGACAGGCACGGGCATGGTGGAGCTCACCTTCGTGCCCCGCAACGGCAACACACAGGTGGTGAAGGGTAAGGCCCTCGTCGAGGAGGCGACGGGAAGGATTCATAACGTCTACTTCGAGGGCGAGTACGACATGATCTCGTTTCATGTCTTTGCCGAGATGGGCCAGAGCGGCTTCCGCTCGCTCATACCTGCCAACTGCGACATCGGCGGTACGTTCCACTGTGCCGGCAACCGCATCGCGGCCAACTTCCACATCGAGTTCGACCTGCCGAGGACGCTCCCCGACTCGATTGTCGACAATCACGACCGCGCGCTGATGGACAGCCTGCGCCCCTCTCCCCTGCCCGACGAATACCTACAGGTGTACCAGCGGCAGGACTCCATCGACCAGAGCCGGGCAGGAACGGTGAAGAAGCGGAAGCGCAACCCGTGGAAATACATCTTCTGGGACATCATCGGCGACAATCTCGTCAACCGCATCAAAGGCAACTTCGGTTCGCAGAACCAGGGGTCGTTCCGCATCTCGCCCATCCTCAACCCCCTCTATCTGGGCTACACGGGCAGAAAGGGCTTCACCTACAAGTTCAAGCTGCGCGGCCACTATCGCTTCAGCGAGCAGCAGGAGCTGGCTGCCCAACTGCGCGGGGGCTATTCGTTCAAACAGAAGCAGTTCTACTTCCGACTGCCCGTGACCTATACTTTCGACATGAAACATCAGGGCTACGTCACCGCTGAGGTGGGCAACGGCAACCGCATCACCAACTCGAGCGTGAAAGACTATATCATCGACGAGCATCATGACGACAGCGCCCACTACGAGAAGCTCAACCTCGACTACTTCCGCGACATGTACTTCAAGCTGCACGGCGGCTACGACGTGAACGACTACTGGAGCTTCGGTGCCGGACTGACCTACCACCGACGGTCGGCGGTAGACAAGACGGGCTTCGAAGAGACAGGACGCCCCACCACCTACCACTCGCTGGCTCCGATGGTGGAGGCCACCCTGCGCCCCTGGGGATGGAAGGGACCCGTCTTCGTCGTCAACTACGAACAGGGCATCAAGGGCATCGGCAACTGCAACACACAGTACGGACGCATCGAGGCCGATGCCATCTGGCTGCGTCGCTTCTACCGGCTGCGCTCGTTGTCGATGCGATGGGGCGGCGGTCTGTACACGATGAAAGACCGCGAAAACTACTTCCTCGACTTCGAGAACTTCCGCGACGAGAATCTTCCCGGCGGCTGGAACGACGACTGGACGGGAGAGTTTCAGTTGCTCAACCGCGACACCTACAACAGCTCCGACTTCTACGTTCGCTTCAATCTCACCTACGAGTCGCCGCTGATGCTACTCTCGCGGGCACCCTTCGTAGGGCGCTATGTCGAGATGGAACGCATCTATGCCAGCGCTCTCGTCGTCGACGGCATCTATCCCTATACCGAGATGGGGTACGGATTCACCAACCGCCTCTTCTCCATCGGACTGTTCGTAGCCACACGCAACGCCAAATACGACGGCATAGGGTGTCGCGTCGGACTTGAACTATTCCGTGACTGGTGATGATAATTGATAATTGACAATTGATAATTGATAATTGATGATTGATAATTGATAATTGATGATTGATAATTCTTCATTCAAAATGACTCCACAACTAACCGTATATAAAGCAAGTGCAGGCAGCGGGAAAACCTTCCGCCTGGCTGTTGAATACATCAAACTGCTGATGCTCAACCCACAGCAGTATAAGACCATCCTGGCCGTGACTTTCACCAACAAGGCCACCGAGGAGATGAAGCAACGCATCCTCTCGCAGCTCTACGGCATCGCCCACGGACTGGACGACTCGGAGAGCTATCTCGAAAAGATCATCGACGACCTGCATATCTCACGCCAGGCGGCTGCCGATCAGGCTTCGAAAGCCCTGACCCTCATGGTGCACGACTACAGTCAGTTTCGCGTGATGACCATCGACACCTTCTTCCAGTCCATCCTTCGCAACCTCGCCCGCGAATTGGAGCTCACTGCCAACCTGCGCATCGGACTGAACGACAACCAGGTGGAAGAGCAGGCCGTCGACCAGATGATAGAAGAGCTGACGCGACACGACAAGATGCTCGGATGGATTATCAGCTATATCGAGCAGAACATCGAAGACGACAAGTCGTGGAACGTCATCGGACAGATCAAGCGATTCGGACAGACCATCTTCCGCGACTACTATAAGTCGTCGAGCGAACGACTGAACACCAAGCTGCAGGAAGAGGGCTTCTTCAGTCGCTATGCCAAGAAGCTGCGCGACATCCGTACAAGCGCCATCGAGCAGATGGCGGGCTATGCCGACCGGTTCGAGCATGTGCTGCAGACGCAAGGCCTCGCACCAGCCGACCTAAAGGGCGGAACACGTGGCATCGCCTCCTACTTCAACAAGCTGCGCGGCAAGGACTGGAGCGACAAGAAGTGCATGACACAAGCACTCACGAAGTGCCTCGACATCGCTGAGGAATGGAGCTCGAAGACCAGTCCGGACAGGCAGCAGATCGTAGCTTTGGCCAACGAAAAGCTCATCCCCCTGCTACAAGAGGCGGAAGCCAACCGGCAGCGACAATGGAAGATGATGGTTTCTGCCGACGTGACGCTGCGCCACCTCAACGAACTGCGGCTGCTCAGCAGCATCGAGCAGAAGGTGCGACAGCTCAACAACGATGCCAACCGCTTCCTCCTGAGCGACACGCAACAGCTGCTCCACCGGCTGATAGACAATGCCGACAGCCCCTTCATCTTCGAGAAGACGGGAGCACAGCTGACGCATATCATGATCGATGAGTTTCAAGATACGAGCACCGTGCAATGGCAAAACTTCAAGGTGCTGCTGCAGGAGACAATGAGCCACGCACCGCTCACCTCTCACTCCTCATCAGTGGCCCCTCAGACCATCCGCAACCTCATCGTGGGCGACGTCAAGCAGAGCATCTACCGATGGCGCAGCGGCGACTGGCAGTTGCTCAACAACATCGAGCGAGAGTTTGCCAAGACAAAAGGAAGCGTGGAGGTGCTGCCCCTCGACACCAACTATCGGTCGGCTCGCAATATCGTAGCGTTCAACAACGCCTTCTTCCTCGCGGCTAAAGACATCGAGTACGACAACGAACGAACTGTCATTCCCGACGAGGCCTCGCAGCTGCTCACCGCCTACAGCGGAGTGAAGCAGCTGATACCGGAAGGCAAGCAGGCCGAAGGACTCGTCAATATCACGCTACTGCCCGCCGACGACTACGACAACGCCACGCTCCAGCTCATGGGTAATCGTATCGACGAGCTCATCGGGGCTGGCGTGAGGCAGAGCGACATCGCCATACTGGTTCGCAAGAACAAGTATATACCCGTCATCGCAGACTATTTCATGACGACGCGCCCCGACCTCAACATCGTGAGCGACGAGGCATTCCGACTCGACGCCTCGCTGGCTGTCAACACCATCATCAACGCCCTGCGCTTCATCGCCAATCCCGCTGATGCCATCAGCCGTGAGAACGTAGAGCGTGCCTTCCTCTACATAACAGGAGAGAAGATGCCGACGTGGACCGACGAGGAGATGAACCAGATGCGAACCATGCCCCTCAACGACCTCGCAGAACGACTCTTCCGCGAGCTGCAACTGCAGCGCATTGAGAGCGAGAGCGGATATGTGTGCAAGCTGTTTGACGAACTGTCGGCCTTTGTACAAGACAACGGCGCCGACTTAGAAGGTCTCCTCAAGACCTGGGACGAAGAGATGTTCAAGGTGAACATCCAGAGCAACGAGCTCGAGGGCATCCGCATCATCAGCATCCACAAATCGAAAGGCCTGGAGTTCGACAACGTCATCATCCCCTGGTGCGATTGGCGACTGGAGATGCCCGATACGTTGTGGTGCAAGACGGACGAACCTGTCTTCAACGAACTGCCCATCGTTCCGGTCGACTACAACTCGCGTCTGGCCGACACCGTCTATCACGATGATTATGCCAAAGAGCACCTGCAGACGTGCGTTGACAATCTCAACCTGCTCTATGTGGCCTTCACAAGAGCCGGTCGCAACCTCTTCGTCGTAGGTCGGAGAGGAGCAAAGGGTCTGCGCAGCGAACTCATTGAGAATTGTCTGCCCAGACTCGTCGCCGGCAACCAAGCGGAACACACGGAAAGTCAGGACGACAACACCAGCGTGTGGCTTGAAGATGCCGTCTACGATGCGCCCGACGACAAGACACAACCCATCACCTTCGAATACGGACAACTCGCTACGACAAGCAAGAAGGAGGAGCGACAGTCGAGAAACATCTTCCTGCAGCCTGCCGAGCAACACACCATCCATATCGAGGCTCATCCTAACCACGCCACCTTCCGACAGAGCAATCAGAGCCAGGACTTCATCCGGCAAGCTGCCGACGAGGAGAATGCGCCTCAACAGGCTGAGACATCCTTGCCCCAGAACGACTACATCAAGATGGGGGCCGTGATGCACCGCATCTTCTCGCAAATCAACACCACCGACGACATCCCCGACATCCTACGCTCGCTCGAACAGGATGGTATCGTCTACGACGAGAACATCTCGCGAAAGAAAGTAGAGAGCATATTGAAGAGCCGATTCAACAATCCGCAGGTGAAAGATTGGTTCTCAGGACGTTGGCAGACGTTCAACGAGCAAAGCATCATCGCCATCGACAACGAAGGGAAGCTCTTCAAACGCAGGCCCGACCGGGTGATGTACGACGATGGCGAAGTGGTGGTGGTCGACTTCAAGTTCGGACACGAGCGCGAAGAGCACCATCGCCAGGTGGCTGAGTATGTGCAGCTGCTTCGTGACATGGGCTACCCCCGAGTGAGCGGCTTCCTTTGGTTTGTCTATGAGAACAGAGTGGCGAGCGTCTGCTGTTAAGAATTGCTTCCTTTTAATAATGAATACCGAATGACAAATAAGACTTTCTTAGAATATGTGGCGGAGGACATTCTCCGCAAGTTTGGCGGCAATCTCGCACGGACGGCAGTAGTGTTCCCCAACAAGCGTGCCTCCATCTTCCTCAACGAACATCTCGCAAGGAAGGCGGGACGGCCCATCTGGAGTCCGGCCTACTATACCATCAGCGAACTCTTCGAACAACATGCCACGCTGCACATAGCCGACGAGCTGAAACTCATTGCCGACCTGCACAAGAGCTTCATCAAGCACACAGGCCTTGACGAAACGCTCGACCACTTCTATGGCTGGGGACAGCTGCTGCTGGCCGACTTCGACGATATCGACAAGAGCATGGCCGACGCCCACAAGGTGTTTGCCAACCTGAGCAACTTCCACGAGATGGACGACACATCCTACCTCTCCGAAGAGCAGATTAGGGTGCTCAGGGCCTTCTTCCAAAACTTCAGCGCCGAACACAACAGCGAGCTCAAAAAGCGCTTCCTGCAACTGTGGAGCCACTTCGACGATATCTATAACGACTATCGCCAACGACTTGCCGACCAGCAGATTGCATACGAGGGCATGCTCTTCCGCGAGGTGACAGAGAACGACGATATCTCCTGGCACTTCGACCATTACATCTTCGTGGGCTTCAACCTGCTTCAGGAGGTAGAGCAACAACTCTTCAGCCGTTTGCAGCATCAAGGCAAGGCCCACTTCTACTGGGACTTCGACCGCTATTACATCGAGAAGGCTCAGAACGAGGCCGGCACCTTTGTCAGCAAGATGCTGAAAGCCTTTCCCAACGAGCTCGACAACCGCGATGCCGACATCTACAACAATCTCTGCCGCGAGAAGCACATCACCCTTGTCAGCACCGCCACCGACAATGTGCAGGCACGCTATGCAGACAGCTGGCTGCAAGAGGATAGCCGCATCGACGACGGACGACAGACGGCCATCGTCATGTGCGACGAGCATCTCTTGCCATCGCTCATCCACAGCCTGCCCGACAGTCTGGCCGAGGCGAACATCACAACAGGCTATCCGCTGAGCGATACGCCAGCAGCATCGCTCGTAGACTGCCTGCTTGCCATGCGCACCTATCCCGGACGGACCACCCACCGACGGCTTTCTCACCACCCGTTGGCAGCCTACCTTCCCGACGACTTCCGCGTCGTCGACGGCGACGCCTCACCAGCAGATACACTCCGATGGGTTGTTGCCACCATCAAGAGTGTTGCCGCCAACGCATCGCTCGGACAGCTGGGACGATTGCCCGAACAAGACGCCCCGCAGCCTTCGTCGACGGATATCCTCCAGACAGAAGCGTTCTTCAAAGTGTACACCCTGCTCAACCGCTTGCTGACACTCGTCGGCGACGGCGACATCGTGATAGACATCATCACCCTGCAACGTCTTGTGCAACAACTGTTTGCCTCGACGGCGATACCTTTCCACGGCGAGCCTGCCGTAGGGGTACAGGTGATGGGTGTGCTCGAGACTCGCAACCTCGACTTCCGCCATCTGCTCATCCTCTCGTGCAACGAGGGAATGATGCCCAAGAACGTCAACGACTCGTCGTTCATCCCCCACTCTATCCGTAAGGCTTTCGGGCTGACCACCATCGAGCACAAGGTGGCCGTCTATTCCTACTATTTCCACCGGTTGCTGCAACGCTCTTCCGACATCACCATCCTCTACAACAGCAGCACCGACAAGACACAGACGGGCGAGGTGAGCCGTTTCGTCACGCAGCTGATGGTGGAGAGCGACATCACCTTCAAGCGTCAGACGCTCCTTACCGGACAGACACCGCTGACACCCCATACCGCTCCGAAGGCCATCGGGAAGTCGGCCGCAACGATGGAGAAGCTGCACACCTTCCTCAGTCCTCTTAGCGCCACGCCCAACCAGCAGCCATCGGCCCTCTATCCCACATCCATCAACCGCTACTTGCGCTGCCAGCTGCAGTTCTACTTCAATGATATCTTGGGACTACGCGAACCTGACGGCGACGAGGACATCATCGACAACCGCACCTTCGGCAACATTTTCCACAAAGCGGCAGAGATAGCTTATCGGCAGATAGGCACCGGCCGGCAGCTTCTTTCTGCCGATATCCAAACAGCCTTGAAGCAGAAAGGGTTTGTAGAGCGTGCCGTAGACGAAGCCATCCGCGAGGAAATGTTCGACAATGCTTCGCGGATGCCCGAGCTCAACGGTTTGCAAATCATCAACCGCGAAGTGATTGTGACCTATCTGCGAAGGCTGCTCGAGATAGACGAGCGACTGGCTCCCTTTACCATCCTCGGCACAGAGCGGAGTGTCGCCATGCACACAGAGATAGCTACTTCCGAAGGACACTTCGACCTGCAGCTGCGCGGCATCATCGACCGTCTGGACCAGGTGGGCGACAGCCAGATTCGCGTGGTCGACTACAAGACGGGGGCGCGTGCATTGACTCGAAAAATGGACACCATCGACGAAGTCTTCGCCCAACCGATGGTGCGCGACAAACATCCCGACTACTATCTGCAGACCTTCGCCTATGCCGAGATGGTGCGCAACGATGCAAAGCTCAACCCGCACCACTTGCCTGTCAGCCCGGCGCTCCTCTTCATTCAGCATGCCAAAGGCGACGACTACGATCCGACGCTCGCCATCGGTGGCACCACCATCGGCGACATCGGCAGCATCAGCACCGACTTCATGAGCCGCCTGCATGCTGTCCTGACACAGATGTTCGACCCCGACGAGCCATTCAGACCTACCGACGACCGCCAGCTATGCGCCTATTGTCCGTATCGCATGATGTGCCGCATAGAAAAGAGTATAGAATAGGAAGCGTGCGAGAAATGCAACACTCGCGGATAAGAATTTGAAGGAACAAAAAAAAATCGGTCAGCCGACCGATTTTTTTTCTTTAGAGATTGCCAACCAAAGCGGTAATCTTCTGTTTCGTCGCATCAGTCTTCTGCTCGTCAATCATGGCTGTAACGATGCCCGAGTCTTCAGCATGCCAGTAGTTGCAGATGTCATGATACTCGGCGATAGCTCCGTTGTAGACACCGGGTGAATAAGAAGAGACGAGCATCGCCATCTTCTTCACCTTGGCGGGAGCATTGACGCAGTACATACGCTGGATGGGCGCCTGAATCTGAGCGCAGAGCGTGAAGTAGTAGATAGGAGCCGCCA
>Ga0310695_10011302_pt1 | contig 12802 bp, 10 predicted proteins | sample RumenRJG_04DNA_FD_203882 | JGI IMG/M metagenome (GOLD analysis project Ga0310695, IMG submission 203882) | Bovine rumen microbial communities from Lethbridge, Alberta, Canada - RJG_04 (v2) (version 2) | ecosystem: Host-associated > Mammals > Digestive system > Stomach > Rumen | place: Canada...
CCTCGATCTTCACATTGATTCCAGCCGCACCCTGGGAACCACCCACGATAAACACGGCCTTCTTGCCCGGAGCAAATTCAGCCGGGCGGGCAAGGGAATCACCGTCGGGGAGCTTGCGCACCGGATTTCCAAAAACCATGCACTTTTCCGCGGGGAAGAACTTCGCCGCTGCATCGGAAGTCACGAAGATGGTCTTCGCATAGCGGGATCCGACCTTGTTCGCGACACCCGCGACCGCATTCTGTTCCTGCAGGTAGACAGGAATTCCGAGGCGTCCTGCCGCCATCACGATGGGAAGCGACACGTAACCGCCCGTCGCCACGACCACGTCGGGGTTGACCTTCTTCACCACGCTCTTCGCGCGAACGAGAGACTTCGAAAGCTTGAAGGGAAGAGCCAAGTTCTTGAGGAACGGACCGCGGTGAAGCGGTTCTGCCGTAATGTATTCATACGGCCAGTCGCCCGCCACAAGGCGTTCTTCCATGGAATCCTTGCGACCCGCGAACGTAATGTCCGTATAGCCCATCTTCTTGAGGCTTTCGGCAATCGCTACCGCCGGAAAGATGTGGCCACCAGTGCCACCGCATACAAACAGGAACTTTTTCATTTTTCAGCCCTCGTAAAATCAAAGCCGCTAAATGCATTGGCCGCAGGCCCTTCGCATCCGGTCATATATGGTTCAACAATCTTCTTGCCCGTACCCGCCTTGGAAATATTCAGGAGGATACCGATAAACAATCCCGAGAAAATCAGGTTCGTTCCGCCAAAGCTCAGGAACGGGAGCGGCTGCCCCGTCGTCGGGAAAAGACCCGTACAGACGCAGACATGCACAAGGAAATTCAGGAAAAGCGAAATCGTCAGCGCGACGGCCATATACTTGCCGAAACGGGTAGAAGAATTCCTCGCGATTTCGAAGCCCTGGTAGAACAGCAGCGTAAAGGCGAGCAGGACACCGAACGTACCGATAAAGCCCATCTCCTCGCCTATGACCGCATAGACCACGTCCTTGTGAGCTTCGGGCAGGTAACCGAGCTTCTGCATACCCATGCCGATGCCGGTACCGAAAATGCCACCGTTCCCGAGCGCTTCGAGGGCCCTCTCGCCCTGCATGGCGGAATTCTGGTTCGCAGTCGGGTCGAAGAACGCCGCGATACGCTTGGAGGTATGAGACTTTATCAAGAGGACGATAACGCCGACAAAGGCACTCGCGCCCAATACGGGCAGCAGGTACTTGAGCCTTGCGCCGGCCACGAGCAGCACCACGAGGGTAATTCCCGCAAAAAGAATCAACATCGAGAAGTTCGGCTGCAAGGCAAGCAGGATGGCAGAAATCACGAACGGGATGCCCGGCTGGATAATGCTGCACTTGAGCGTGCCGATATGCATTCCCGCCTCGGAAAGCTTGGTCGCGACCATCGTGATAAGCCCGAGTTTCAGGATTTCGGAGGGCTGGATACCCCAAATCCAACGGCTCGCGCCCTTCACGTCGCCACCGGCGACAATGGCCGCAAGCGTGAGGATGCACCCAACGATGAAAATGACCCTCGCGCCCTTCTTCCAGATGGAATAATCCACCTTCGCCGCGATAAACATGGCCGCCAATGCCACAACCACCTTCCAGCAATGCGCCTTCAGGTAGTATTCCGGCGTAAGGCCGAGCTTGAGCGCATGCGTCGTCGAGGCCGTGTACACGACGACACAGCCAAGACACATCAACACGAGTGTCGACAGCAGCAGAAGCTTGTTTACGCCAGATGTCATGACAGAACCATTCATCTACAATTACGCCTTAAATACGGGAGTCATCTTGAGGAGGGCATCGACGACCTGCTCCATGTGCATGCCGCGGCTGCCCTTGACGAGGAGGACATCCCCTTCCGAAACGGTGTCTTCCAGGAACTCGATGACTTCCTGAACGGATTCAAAGTGGAACACGGACTTCATACCGCGGGCACGCGCACCCTTCACATAATTGCGGGCATCCTTACCCACGGCAAGGAGCAAATCGAAATCCATCTCCGAGACCAGCGCGCCCATCTGGGTATGCATATTCGCACTTTCCTTGCCAAGTTCGAGCATATCGCCGAGGATGGCGATGCGCTTTCCCTGGGTCTTCATGTTCCCGATGGTCTGCAGAGCCATCTTCGTAGAAGACGGATTCGCGTTGTAGCAGTCCGAAACAATCTTGAAACCGTTCGCCCTCTTGAATTCCATGCGCATGTTCGTCGCACGGTAGTTTGCAAGAGCCTTCGCGATAGCCGTCATCGGAATGCCAAAAGTCTTGCCCACCGCAATGGCGGCAAGGGCGTCGTACAGGTTATGCGTGCCAGGAACGTTCAGCACGAAATGCGTGCGACCGATATAGAAGTCGGCGCAGGATTCGTCATTCCACACAAGCCTTTCGGGGCGGATGACGCCGCGTTCCATACCGAAGGTCAGGACCTTCACGTTGCGGGTCGACTTGACCTTGCAAAGGCGCGGGTCGTCGGCATTCAGGATGAGCGTGCCGCCCTTACGGAGTCCGTCACGGATGGTGATCTTTTCGCGGAATACGCCATCCAGGTCGCCGAGGCGTTCCAAGTGGCTTGCGCCGATGTTGGTGATGACGGCGACATCCGGCTCGGTGGCGAGCGAAAGCGGACGGATTTCATTGGGACCGCTCGTCCCCATCTCCACGACTGCCGCCTCGTGTGAATGCTTGAGCTGGAACAGCGTCATGGGCACGCCGATGTGGTTGTTGAAGTTACCCTGGGTCGCATGGGTGCAGAACTTCATCGAAAGGACGGCCTTCGTCATCTCCTTGGTGGTGGTCTTGCCGTTACTTCCCGTAATGGCGACTTTCTTCACCTTGAAGCGGCGCTGGTAACCCTTGGCGAGTTTCAGCAACGCAGCGGTGGTATCATCCACCGGGGCGTACATGTTGAAGGTATTCTTCTCAACGGCTTCCTGATTAACGATGCTCATCAACGCACCATCCTTTTCCATTTGGTTAACAAACTGGTGGGCGTCAAAACGTACGCCCTTGATAGGCCAGAACACGACGCCCTTGGCCTTTTCACGCGAATCCATGCAAAGATTCACCTTACGCCGGAGCACACGGGACGGGACACCCACGGGGGTTGTCTCCAGAATCTCGAGCATCTCGGCGATTGTCAAATCAAGTTTCAGCATTTCTCCATTGCCTTCACCGCTTCTTCGCGGTCGTCAAAATGATGTTTCGTCTTCCCGACGATCTGATAATCTTCGTGGCCCTTGCCCGCAATCACGAGCCAGTCGCCTTCCTGCAGCTCGGCGCACGCTTTCGCGATAGCCTCGGCGCGGTCCTCTACAACTTCAAACTTCTTCGTAGTCATGCCGGCACGCACATCGGCGATAATATCGCCCGGCTTCTCGGTACGCGGATTGTCCGAGGTGAGCCATGCCTTGTCGGCAAGCGTTTCCGCGATATGGCCCATGATGGGGCGCTTGGTACGGTCGCGGTCACCACCGCATCCGAAAACCACGTCCAGGTTCCCGCGGCAAAGCTTGCGGGCCGTCTGGAGCACGCGTTCCAGGGCATCGGGAGTGTGGGCGTAATCGACAACCACATGCTTGCCGCCCTTGTTCCAGACCTTTTCAAAGCGGCCCGGCACGCGGACACTCGCGAGGGCGGCGCGCATCGAAAGTTCCGGAATGCCAATCGCGTGCGCCCACGAAAGCACGAGCAGCACGTTGTCCACGTTAAAATCGCCACAAAGCGGGGTCTCGAACTTCTCGGCAGAAATCATCGGAAGCGTAAATTCGAGCCCGAATTCCGTATTCTTCACCTCGCCTTCCGTCTTTACGGAAGCCTTCGCCTTGCCCTTGCGAGACACGGCAACCTTCTTGCAGGAGAGGGATTCATAGAGCTTGTCACCGTAGGCATCGTCGATATTGATGACCGCCACGCCGTTTTCCGCGAGGTACTTCGTGAACAGGAGCTTCTTTGCCTCGAAGTAGTTTTCCATCGTCTTGTGGTAATCCAGATGGTCCTGCGTGAGGTTGCTGAACAAAGCGCTCCTGAAGCGGATTCCGGCAACGCGGCCCTGATGCAGGGAATGGCTGGAAGCTTCCATCACCAAGTCGGAGCAACCCGCGGCAACGGCCTTGGCCGCAAACGCGAAGAGGTCCAGAAGCCCCGGCGTCGTGAGCGTCGCCTGTACCGAGGAATCGCCAATCTTATTCTTGATCGTGCCGAGGAGCGCCGTCTTGTGACCGGCGGACTCGAGCATCGCATTCATGAGGAACGCGCTGGTCGTCTTGCCATTCGTTCCGGTAACCGCATGGCATGCGAGTTTTGCAAAAGGATCCTTGTAGAAAGTCTGCGCCGCTTCCAGGCGAGCCGCCTTGACATCCGCCACCTGGATCCACTTGGAGGCAAGCCCTTCCGGCGCAGGCGTCTCGCCCACAACCGCGACCGCACCCGATGCCACGGCATTCTGCGCGAACATCTCGTAACCATCCGCAGGCATCGAGAAGAAGAGGTCACCCGGCTTCACCCTGCGCGAATCGTCACAAAGTCCCATCACGGACAACTTCTGCATCAAAGCATCCGAAATCATCAACCTCGCTCCTTCAGGGTCAACCGGCAGATCATTCCCTTGCGGATAGCCTCATCCGCTTTCGGTGTCTGCGAAGCAACACGGCCCTTTCCTTCATATTCAACATTCATACGGATATTGCCCATCACTTCCAGGGCATCCTTCAGCGAAAGTCCCTTCAGGTCCGGCATCTTGGTCGCGACAGCCTCGGCGACGCCCAAAACGATACCGGCGGAATCCTGCATGTCGATCCGCTGCGAAATAACGCGATTCCCTTCGCCATCGAAAGTCACCGAGCAGCCCTTGCTGTCGGCAAGCTTCTTGGCCGCCTCGACGGTCATGCCCATGAAATCCACATCGCAAGAGCGATTCGGGTTGACCTGCGCCAGATTGTAGCTCATCGGCGAGAGCGACGGGTGGTAGTAAATTCCTTCCATGATGCGGCGGAAAATCGGACCCGCGGTAAGGCCACCCACGTGCTTGCCCTGCGGGTCATCCACCAGCACCAGGCACACATAACGGGAATCCTCGACGGGAGCAAGCCCGATGAACGATGCCACCTGATGGTCGCGGTCATACTTGCCCGTTCCCTGGTTGTACTTTTCAGCCGTACCGGTCTTGCCGCCGAACATCACGTCCGTAAGCTTCTTGGAGGCCACGCGCTTCGCCGTACCGCTATTCACCACGCGGTTCAGCATCGAGCGGATCTTGGAGGCCGTCTGTTCGCTCACCACGCGGCGCACTTCCACGGGTTCCTTCTTCTCGACCAGGTTCCCGTTCGCATCGCGCCATTCCTTCACAATCAGCGGTTCCATCAGCTTGCCACCGTTCGCAATCGCAGCGTACGCCATCACCATCTGGATGGGCGTCACCATCACGGCATGGCCAAATCCCATCGTCTTCAGGTCACTCCCGCTGTTCGCGGCAAGTGTATGCGGATCCTTCAGCGCACCGGATTCTTCGCCATAGAACGAATCGGAAGTCTTCATGCCGAACCCGAAGTGGCTTGCGGTCTGGTAGAACTTCTGCGCACCCACTTCCGTCGCAATCTTCGCGAACACCACGTTCGAGGACTGCACCATCGCCTCACTCATGTTCATATCGCCATATTCATGCGTATCGCAGATGGGATTCGTCTTCGGGTTCCATTTCCAGCACTTGCCTTCGTTCGGGAACACGCGGGTCGTATCCACCGCACCGCTTTCGAGGGCCGCGGCGGCGGTAATCACCTTGAAGGTGGATCCCGGTTCGTAAGCCATCGCCACAATCTCGTTCTTGGACATGCGACCGATTCCCTGCGTCTTGGAATTCGGATCGAACGTCGGGTAGCTCGCCATCGCGAGGATTTCGCCGGTATACGGGTCCACCACCACGGCGCTCGCGCTCTTCGCGCTGAATTCGGCAACGCCGTCCTTCAGGGCCTTCTCGACAATTTCCTGCATGTCCCTGTCAATCGTCAGCACAAGGTTCTTGCCCGGTTCGGCCTCGGCCACGTTTTCGCTACGGCTGTAAATTTCACGATGGCGCACGTCCTGCACGCTCACGCGGAAACCTTCGACACCCGTGAGGCGGGAATCGAAAACGCGTTCCATGCCCATGTTCCCATGACCATTAAAGTCAAGCTTACCCACGATCTGGCTTGCAAGCTTGCCCTGCAAGAAAATACGGCTGTAGTCGAGCACCTTGTTCGCGGTATCGCGCAGGTTGTCAGCAAGCACGACGCCGTTCCTGTCCATAATCTGACCGCGTTCCGCATACACGTTCCTGGAACGCACGACCATGTCCTTCGTCTTCGACTGGTAAGTTTTCTGGTTCAGAACCTGGATGCTGAAGGTCTGGAGCATAAGCACCACCACGATGCTCATCACGATCCACTTGATAAATGCGAGAGGTTCGAGCCTGAACTTATTCATTCCGGCCTCCCTGCATAAGCACTTTCACGGGAACACCATTCAGGTCGAGTTCCGCACCCTCGGCAAATTCCCCGAGGTTCTCCAGAGACGAAAGCTGGTTTATCTTGAGCTCCAGCAAAAGCGCGTCGCGCTGCAGGAACGTCACTTCCTGCGAAAGCTTGTGCTGCGTTTCGTACAGGCTGTTCAGACGGTTCTGCAAATAGAGCGGAAGCATAAAGAAAAGCACCATGATCAGCAGGACCACAACGACAATCTTTAAGATTGACCTGTTGCTGGTGGGTACACGTAATTTTTCCGTCGCGCTCATATCCGTTCGTATACCCTTAGTTTTGCAGAGCGCGCCCTGCTGTTGTTTGCAATTTCTTCGTCCGTCGGCAGAATCGGCTTGCGATTCACCTTCTTCAAACGCTGATGGTTGCCGCCGCAAGTGCATACCGGCATGTGTTCGGGGCAGATGCAGGCCTTCTCGAATTCCGCGGCCGTTTCCTTCACGCAGCGGTCTTCCACGGAATGGTAGCTCATCACCACCAAACGGCCTCCCACCTTGAGGCAATCCACCGCGGCACGCATGCTGTCCTCAATTTCCTTCAGTTCGCCATTCACTTCCATGCGGATCGCCTGGAACACGCGGGCCAGAAGTCCATTCACTTCGCGCTTCTTGTCGGGGAACACGGATTCCACGACAGCCTTCAAATCGGAAGGAACTATCTTGCGGCCTTCGGCAGACACCGCCGAAACCATTTCCACAATGCGGGTCGCAAGCTTGAACGCGCGATCCATATCGGCATTCTTGCGAAGCACCGCGGCAAGCTCTTCTGCATCAACGGTGCGGAGCCATTCCTGCGCCGAGATTCCTTCACGGCGGTCCATGCGCAGGTCGAGCGGGTTGTTGCCCACGAAGGTGAACCCGCGTTCGGATTCATCCACCTGATGGCTGCTGATTCCCAAATCGTAAAGGATGCCGTCCAGAGTATTGGGAGCAATCTCGTTCTTCAATTCGCCGAAGCGCACCGGATGCACAATGAACTTGCACTTCACACCCGCAAGACGCTTGGTGGCGAAAGCAACCGCATCCTGATCGCGGTCGAACGCATGGAGCGTTCCGTTTTCATTTAATTTGTTTGCAATTGCGTATGAATGTCCGCCACCGCCGAGAGTACAATCTCCGTACACGCCATCGGGCTTGATGTTCAAGCCGTCGAGGCATTCGGCGAGCATTACCGGATTATGATAGAACGGAAGATCAGCGGTTTGCATCACTGCCCTCCGTCAAGCTTTCACCGTAGAACGCAGCATCGAATGCAGCAATATCTTCATTTGTCTGCAAACCATACTTGGCATTGAAGCGTTCAGGATTCCATAGTTCGAGAGTCTTTCCGCGTGCAGGCACATAAAGGACTTCACCCTTAAGACCAGCATACTCCAACAAAATCTTGGGAAGTAAAATGCGGTTTTGTCCGTCCAGCTCCACCACGGTGGGCCAGAGGTTTCTCCGAACTAGGTCTGCTTGACGGCGGTCGGACCGGCAGTCCAGGTCCGCCATGAACTTTTCGTATTCGGGCAAGGTAAACAACCGGAGGGTCTGCGCCGGGCCACGAGTGACCACGAAGTTTTCCCCTTCGGAAGCCGTAAGCTGACGACGGAATTCCCTTGGGAAGGAGGACCTTCCCTTTCCATCGATAGCCGTTTGGGCTTGACCTATGAAAGACGTAAAGTTCATACTAGTTTGACACATTTTACCACAACACAGTACAAATCTACCATTTTCTACCACTTTGGCAACAGAATGTGTAAAAATGTCAGTCCGAAAGCATACGAAAATCATACCTCGGATCCAGGTCCGGCGGCGATGTAGTGAACAAAAGTGCACGAAACTAGCAGTTTATATGTAAATTGCTAAATTGAGGATTATGCGCCATCTTCTTCTTGCTCTCATATCCTTGAGCCTGTTCGCCTGCTCCAATTCCGAAAATCCCGGTTCCTCCGGGAACGGATCGTCCGAGCCCCTGCCCGCCTACCTGGAAGGCATGGTGAAGATTGCGTCGAACGGCGGCGAAGTCTTCCTGGGGACCAATGCCGAAGAAGCGAAGCCCATTGAACGCCCGCAGATGCACGCGACGTTCAGCTACGATTTCTATATCGCGAGGACCGAAGCGACCTGCGGGGAATTCAACGAACTCATGCACGGCGAAACGGGAATCACGCTCGACTGCGCGAGCAACGACATTCCCGCTACAGACGTCTCTTACTACGACGCCGTCCTCTTCACGAACGCAAAAAGCAAGGCCGCAGGCCTCGACACCGCCTATACCTATAATAAGATTGTACTTGACGCCGAGAAGCACTGCACGAACCTGGAAGGATTCGAATTCCATCCCGAAGTGAACGCTTTCCGCCTCCCGACCGAAGCGGAATGGATCCTCACCGCCAACATGTACTCGAACAAGGTCTACAGCTGGAACTCCGACAACTCGGGATTCGCACTGCACCCGATATGCACCAAGGCGCCCAGCAAGGACGATATCTGCGACATCGTCGGAAACGCGATGGAACTCGTCAACGACTGGATGGGAAGCCTTCGCGACACCTCCGTCCACAACTACCTCGGCGCCTCCGAAGGCTCCTCCATCGGGCAGCGCATCGTCAAGGGAGGAAGCTACCGCGATGCCGCCGTCGCCATCAACCACTACAGCCGCGGTGATGTCTATACCGTAACTTCGGGCACGCGCACGGCCTACATCGGTTTCCGCATCGCCTTCGGCGCCATCCCGAACGCAACCACCACTAACGACGAAGGCGACACCCAGTCCGGAGTCATCTCTCCCGTGGCGAATTTCGCGACCGTCCGCTCCCTCGCGGGATCCTTCATGGTCAAGCTCGCCTTCCGCAACGACATCTCCGGAAACCTCGCCTTCATCGACTACGCGAGCGGCGATCCCTACGTTTCAGAAATCGCGGACACGATAGACGTGTACCATCCCGACATCTCCCCGGACGGCAGCCGCGTCGCTTTCTGCACGGGCCTCGAAGGAGTCTCAGGCAAATCGGAAATATATGTCCGCAAGCTTGACGATGCGGGCTCGGACCTCGTGAAACTCGACTTCGAAAATGCGGCCATTCCCAGATGGCATGTCCTTGAAAGCGGCGATACCGTCATCGTGTTCGTAAGCGACGCCGGCAACAACCGCGAAAACGCAACGTTCATGGGAAAATCCACCTGGCAGGTCACCTTCGCAAACGGGAACTTCGGGACCCCGCAGAAACTCTTCGACGGAGCCTACCACGGAGGTATCAGCGACGACAACTCCCTCGCCGTCACAGGTTCGAGCCTGTTGCGCGCACGCATCGCGAAAAGCGGTTCGGACAGCTCCACGGACACCGTCTGGTACGCGGGTGAGCAAGCCTGCAACGTATCGCTTGCAAGCGACGGCAGCAAGCGCACGATGTTCCTCGATTTCGGCGGAAAGCCCGGCAGGGAATTCGCAGGCAGCAGCTACGGCACGCACGAACGCCTGCTTATCGCGGACAAGAACGGCAAACTGATCCAATCCGTCGCGGCCCCCGGAGGGTACAGCTTCGACCACAGCGAATGGGCCCACGGCCTCAAGGATATCGCCGTCGCCACGCTCGCAAACAAGAACGGGGCACACACCAAGATTGCGCTTGTGGACATTTCGAACTCGACCCTGGTCGAACTTGCGAAGGGCAGCGAACTGTGGCACCCGTGCCTCTGGGCATACCCCCTCACCGGAATCTCCACTTACGGGAAACTCGACCCGGATAGCGCCGCATCGTATTACTACGGGCGCGACGCGAAGCTATTCACGTTCAAGATGAACGCGCTCTGGTCCATTTCCGATTCCGTCGAGATTGTCGCGCTCGGATCTTCCCGCATGAGCTCCGGATTCGAGGCAAAGGCGATGCAGTCCGGATACGCTTTTAACATGGCGACCGTCCCCTGCGATATGGACGTCATCGGCTTCGCCGCCGAAAACTACGTCCTGCCGCACTGTAAAAAACTGAAGTTCCTCATCGTGAGCGTCGATTTCGACCTCTGGTCTGAAAAACCGGGCTACAACCTGAACAAGAACATCGGCGGCATTCCCGGATTCGCCTACGACAAGAACCACTCTTACTGGAAGGATTCGCTCCCGCCGCACTTCATTGAACTGAATACCAACTACCTGAAGGGCATCTACTTCCTGGACAGCTTCAAGGAAGAATACCTCGGATGGGTGAACCTGCAACCGGGCGGATGGACTACGGGCGGCTATAACGAGAACGCGGTCGTAGGAGATTCCACGTGGAGCGACAGCCGCATCTATAGCGCAAGCATGGACCGCCTAAAGAGCCTGATCGAATACGCCCGCGAAAAAGACGTCGTCCTCGTCGGAGTCATTTTCCCGCAGTCGCCATACTACAAGAAGACGGGCTCGTTCGGGCGTTACGGCATGCGCCGCAGCACCGCGGATTCCCTGACCAAAGTCCTGAAAGACTGGACAAAGAAATACTCGAATTTCATGTTCGTCGACGAGAACAAGATGGGCAACCACGACTACACCGACGATATGGCCTACGATTACGACCACCTGAGCATTCCGGGCGCACGAAAGATAACCATGACGCTTGACTCCCTTATCGGGTTACGCAAATGAGAATTCCCCTCCAGCTCGCCATCATCTTCGGCATCTGCGTCGTAGGCGAATTCCTCCACCGCATCGTAGGCGTGCCTCTGCCGGGCAACATCATCGGGATGGTCATCCTGCTTTTGTTACTTTGTTCTAAAATCATCAAACTGGAGCAGATTGCGGAAGTCTCGGGATTTTTCCTGAAGTACCTGCCGCTGTTCTTCTTGCCGCCGAGCATCGCCATCATGGGCGTGGGCGACGACATCCTTTCCAGATGGCCGCTGCTCCTTTCGCTCTGCATCGTATTCACGCTCATAACGATTGCCGCGGGCGGAATCTCCACGCAGTTCCTGATACGCAGGCAGGAACTCCGCGAAGCGAGACGAAACCATTCCACCGGCGCCGGGGGCAAGCGATGAACGCCATTGTCAATTCTCCCCTGTTCGGCATCCTGCTTACGCTCGTCGCATTCGAAATCGGCGCCCTCATCAGCAAGAAATTCAGGTACACGCTCCTGAACCCGCTCCTCATCGCGAACGTCCTCATCGTAGGGTTCCTGCTGCTCACGGGAATCAGCCTCGAAAGCTACAACGTGGGCGGAGACTACATTTCTCTGTTGCTCTCTCCCGCGACCGTGATACTCGCGGTTCCGCTCTACAAACAACTGCACAACATCAGGAAGTTCTGGAAGCCCGTCCTGGCAGGCATCTTCGCCGGTAGCCTTACGTCCATGGCGTGTGTTATTGGGGTGAGCAAGCTACTCGGACTCGGCGGGACACTCATGCTCTCTCTCTTGCCCAAGTCGATCACGATTCCCATGGGCAGCGTCGTCTCCGAACAGATCGGGGGCATTCCCTCCGTCACCATCATCGCCATTACCATCACGGGAATCACCGGAGCCGTCGCAGCCCCGGCCGTATGCAAGTTCTGCCGCATCAAGAACAGCGTCGCCCAGGGTATCGCCATCGGCACGGCGAGTCACGCGCTCGGCACCACCAAGGCTATGGAAATGGGCGAAACCCAGGGCGCCATGAGCAGCCTCTCCATCGGAATCGCAGGACTCTTCACCGCCATCACGGCACCGATAATCCTCTCCTTCATTTAAGCACACAAAAAAAGGGCCGACCCGAAGGCCAGCCCAATTTCAAAGGATGACGCTATCCGCTAGTTGCTGGCAGCGTTCTGCACGCAGCGCACGGAGTAGTAGTTCGTCTTGTAGTAATCGTCTATAGTCAGTCCGTCCGAGCTGTAGCTGAAAATCGCCACATACGCATAGCTGGAACCCGCCTGAACCGACGAGAAGAAGTACGCATTATCCGTCGAGAACGACGACGAGGTCTTGGAACCGGACGGAATGGCGCTGAATCCAAGCGTATTGCTCGGCATCACGACCGTATACGAAGTATAGGTGGTGAATTTCCAGGCGTCGGTAGCCTTCAGCAAGGAAGCCGAATTGCCAGCCGCGGCAAAGAGCGATCTCCATTCCGTCGTATCCGGAAGGTGCCAACCCGTGGGACAGATGCCCTGGTGCGGGCTCTTGATAGAATCCACCGAGATGGAACCGTTACCGTAAGTAGCAGAAACCTTCATTGCGGCAGTCCACCTGTAAAGGAGTCCGCCCGTCGCACAACCAGGATCGCGGTTATCGTTACAGGCGTAATCGGTCGTGGACATGGTCGAATCCTTGTAGCCCAGGTTCTGG
>Ga0310695_10011303_pt1 | contig 12801 bp, 11 predicted proteins | sample RumenRJG_04DNA_FD_203882 | JGI IMG/M metagenome (GOLD analysis project Ga0310695, IMG submission 203882) | Bovine rumen microbial communities from Lethbridge, Alberta, Canada - RJG_04 (v2) (version 2) | ecosystem: Host-associated > Mammals > Digestive system > Stomach > Rumen | place: Canada...
GTGGTAAAGCTGGCAACCAATTCAAAGGATTACTTAAATCCTATGGATATCCAGTTATCCCATAAGAATGATCGAGAAGCATTAAAGCTTAAGTCAGACTTCCTTATCACGCTCTGTGATGCTATCGCAGGTGGTGAGACGGGTCTTGCCAATGATGAGAAGGGTATCATCGACCGCTGTATCGAGAAGATCTACGATGAATACTTTAAGGATCCGAGACCGGAGAACATGCCCCTTTTGGAAGATCTGTATAATGCGCTGATCCAGTATGAGCCGGATAAAGCGGTATCGGAGCAGCTTGCAGTGGATGCAAGGCAGAAAGCGGTACGTATCGCAAACAGCCTTGTGCTCTATGTCCATGGTTCGCAGAACTATTTCAACCACAGAACAAATGTGGATTCGCAGAACCGTATTGTCTGCTTTGATATCAGAGACCTGGGAAAACAGCTGAAAGAGCTGGGTATGCTGATCGTGCAGGATGCGGTCTGGAACAGGGTATCAAGAAACCGTGAAAGACATGTGGCGACCAGATACTACTGTGATGAGTTCCATCTGCTCCTTCGTGATAAACAGACGGCACAGTACTCTGTTGAGATCTGGAAAAGATTCAGAAAGTGGGGCGGAATTCCTACGGGACTGACTCAGAACGTTGGTGACTTCCTGCGTTCGGAAGAGATCGAGGGAATCCTCGGTAACAGTGACTTTGTATATCTTCTGAATCAGAACGCAAAGGACCAGGTGATCTTAGCAGATAAGCTGGGGCTTTCTGCAAAGCAGCTCCAGTATGTAACAAACTCTGAATCAGGTTGCGGACTCATTCTTTTTAATGACGTAGTGATCCCGTTTGTTGACAGATATCCTACGGATACCAAGACATACAAGATCATGAATACGAAGCCGGAGGAAGTAGACGAGCCGGCGGGTGCAGCTAAACAGGGAGATGATGCGGATGGCAAAGAAACAGAATAATCCGGCAAGGGATGATGTGTTAAAGAAGGATGCCATGAAGCAGGAGCGCTTTAACGCAAAGTCTGATACCGGAGAGTTTAAGAAAGAGAGAGCGGGTCCGAAAGGATCCGCAAAGACCGGGGGTAAAAACATATCCCCGAAGGAAAAACATGTTTCCGAGGCGCAGGAGATGTTCACGCAGGGAGCTGAGAACAAGGTCGGTTCCAAGTCTGAACAGCAGAGCAGAAAGGCTAATCAGGAGTTCTTCAGCAAGCATGAGCAGGAGGATGAAAGAAATACCGAGTATGCATCCCAGCGCGAGGAGACAAGAGCAAGACGCATTCACAGGCAGCACGATACGCGGACCCGCGTTAAGGACAGCTTCATACAGTCAGACGGTGATTTCCATGATAAGACAGGATTTGTGGAGGAAGCCGGAGCTGAGCTGGATAGCAAAAAGCTGGACAAGCTTGAAAAGAAAGCAGAAAAAGCGGGAAAGAAAACAGAAAAGGCGCGTAAGAAGCTGCCACAGCGTAAGGAATACAAACTGGTACGCCACTTTGATGAAAAGACGGGGAAGGTCACTTATGAGCTTCAGACAAATAAAGTTCCAAAGAGACCAAAGAATGGAAATCCCATAACGGCGGCACAGCGCAGGGCTGCGATGGAAGCCACAGGCTTTGTGCACCAGAAGATCGCGGAAAATGAAAAAGAAAACGCAGGTGTCGAAGGTGCTCATAAGACTGAACAGGCAGGAGAGGCGGCGATAGATTATGCAAGACGTTTTAAGCGTGACAAATATGCCCGCCGTGCAAACAAAGTAGCAGCTCTGGAGAAGAAACAGTTTAAGGCAGAAGTCAATTTCCGTTATCAGAAGTTTCTGGAAGAACACCCGGAGGTGAAGAAAAAAGCCATACAGAAGAGGCTGCAGAAACAGAAGATCAAGCGGGAATATGCCAAAGCATTAAAGAAAGGGACAGAGGCAAAGCAGGCGGCGGGATACGCCAAGAAAGCAGCTCAGACAACCACGACAATCGCAAGAAAGTTACAGGAATTTGCCCGGAAGCACATAGGAGCGATCGCGACTATAGGACTCTTCGGGCTTTTCTTTATGCTGATCGCGGCGGGTGTATCGAGCTGTGCTGCCATCTTTAACGGCGGAGTTTCAACGACCATGGCAGGGAGCTACCAGAGTGTGCCTGCACAGCTGGATGCATCCGATGAGGCTATGACCTCAAGGGAGATGGCTTTGCAGAATACCATTGATGCCATTGAAACGGACTACCCGGACTATGACGAGTACAACTATAACCTTGCAGAGATCGGGCATAATCCGTTCACGCTGATCAATTATCTTTCAGCGACAAAGGTGAATGTGGTGGCTGCTGACTGTGATGCCGAGATCGAATCACTCTTTAATGAAATGTATGAGCTGACCCTTACGCCCAGAGAAGAAACAAGAACAAGAACGGTCACGCAGACCAATGAAGAAACAGGTGAAGAGGAAGAAGTGGAAGAGGAATACACGGTAACGATCCTTGATGTGGAACTGACCAGAAAGCCGCTTGAGGATATCGTGGCGGACAGACTTACCGGGAATGATGATGCCAGTTCGCTTTATGCGGCTTATCAGGCTACAAACGGTGCACTTCAGCAGTTTTATACGCCTCTTGATGTCGATTGGTACAACCTGATCTCAAGCTATTACGGATATCGTAAGAATCCCGTCACGGGAGAGAATCAGTTCCATCGCGGGATTGATATAGCGGTTCCGGAAGGTACAGAGGTCTATGCGGCGCAGGACGGAACAGTAACAACGGCAGAGTATAACAGTGAATACGGAAACTATATCGTCATAGAAGATGCGAACGGGTTTGTGACGAAATATGCACACCTGTCGAGTATGAATGTTTCTGCCGGACAGACTGTTAAGCATGGAGCGGTGATAGGAAAAACAGGAAATACCGGATCCAGTACCGGAAGCCATTTACATCTGGAGTGCCTTGCGAGTGGAGAGTATTACAACCCACTCTTTTATTTTGAGAACGGAGACGGTTCGATCTATGGCACAACGGATCCCATAGGTGGTAACGGTGATGTGGCGGCATTGTTTGACGAGGCAGAAAGGTATCTTGGATACCCTTATGTATGGGGCGGTTCAAGTCCTTCAACGAGCTTTGACTGCTCGGGATTTGTCTGCTACGTGGTGACCCACAGTGGTTATTACAATCTGCCGAGGACAACAGCACAGGGCATTTATAACCAGTGCCAGCATATCAGCGCATCGGAGGCAAAAGCAGGAGACATCATTTTCTTCACGGGAACATACAACTCCGGTAATCCGGTAACCCACGTAGGAATCTATGCCGGAAACGGACAGATGATCCACTGCGGTGATCCCATCAAGTATACCTCGATCAATACGCCATACTGGCAGAGTCATTTCTATGCCTTTGGTCGTTTGCCTGCTTCACCATAGATTCACGGAGGAGGCTTATGAAGATTGAGAAGATGAATGAGCTGATCGAGAAGTGGAAAGCGCAAAAGCAGGCGTATAACGAGCAGATGGACAAAAAGATAACCGACCTGGAGCGGGAACGTGATCTGGCTGTCGCAGCTGCCACGCAAAAGATATTTGCAAGGCATCACTTAAGCGCTGACGAGCTTCTTAAGCTCAAACATGCAAGTAAACAACAATTACAGAAGGTTCTGGAGTTCATAGAGGAAGAGATTGAAGAACCTGACAAGCCGGAGCCTTTGAAGGTGACGGAAGATAAGAAAGAAAAGGAGAATCAAAATCATGCAAAAGAAACTATTTCGTAGGATTACGGCATCGCTGATCCTTTCGGTGATGCTTTTTGCACTGCCGGTGGGAGCCTTTATTGCGAACACTTCAAATGCTGTCACGGCATATGCGGAAGATGATGTGTCCGGGAATGAATCGGGTGATAATACGGATCCCGGTGATGGCACAGGAGATGCTACAGACGGTGAGACGATCGGAGGAGAAACCGGTGACGGGAATACCGATAACGGAAATGCCGGTGACGGAGAAACCGGTAACGGAAATTCCGACAACGGTGAAGGTGATGAATCCGGGGAAGGTGGAGAAGAGGGAGATGATCCCGAACCCACACCGGAGCCGACGCCTGAACCCGAACCGGAGTGTATCTGTGATCATAAGTGCAGTCAGTATGACTACAACAAGGACTGCCCTGTGTGTAGTGCAAACTATAAGGATTGCCAGTACAAGGATCCGAGTGTGAAGATCACCATCGACGCACCAAGCGGTTGGTATGGAAGAGGAAGCTCTGTAAAGGTGAAGTTCAAAGTTGAGGATATCCTTGATACAGGCAATTTCGCAGTTAAGTCTGTCAGGGCAAAGATCGGACAGAACGGAAGCTATCAGGATGTTACCGAGGATATGTATATTGAGATCACAGAGAACTGTTCTGTATATGTACTGGTTACGGATGCGAATGATAAGAGTTATGAGCGCAGCCGTTCCATCAACTGTTTTGATACCACAAAGCCTACGCTTAATGCGGCAGTATCAGAGGGACTTCTTACGGTACAGGCATCTGATACAGAGTCCGGGATCAAAGTCATCTATGTGAACGGATATGAATTTAAGGATGACATTACAAACGGAACACTGAATATCCGTCTGTCCCAGTTTGATGCGGGTTATGAATATTTCACTATTACGGCTATGGATAATGCCGGTAATGTATCTGAGGTATATAAGACGAAGAATCCTTACTATAAGGATCCTAATTCCGAAGATGATTCCAATCCTGCGGAACAGCTGCCAGCAAGTGCGGAGGCGACCAATCCTTCCAGTGCTACGGCAACCGTAACACAGCATACTCAGACTGACAGCAATGGCAATACCACAAGCCAGACACCCAAGACTCCGGAACAGCAGAAAAAGGAAGAGTTTGCCAAGGCTGATGCGGAAGAGGCTGCTTTATCTGAAGGTGAAGATAAGGGCGAAGATATGAATCTTGGCAAAGAGTTTTATACCATCGAAGCAGCAAGCGGTAAGGTGTTTTATCTGATCATTGATCGCGACGGGGAAGAGGAGATGGTGTACTTCTTAACGGAAATCACGGAGAACGACCTGCTCAATGTAACGACAGACAATTCCGAGACCTTACCTAAGAATTCAGCGGCTCTTGAATCGCAGATCCCTGTGACGGAGAGTGCACTTCCGAATAACAATACGGATTATGAGGAGACACATGAGGTAACTACTCCGACCGAGACACCTGAAGAGGAAAGTACAGAAGAGCCTACGGAGGAACCTGCGGAGGAGGAACCGGAACCTGTAAAGAGCAATCCTTTGGTGGGATATCTCATCATGGGTATCCTTGGCGCAGGAGTGATCGGTGCTGCTTATTACTTCAAGGTGGTAAAGAAGAAGCAGGACGGTGATTTTGTTGAGGATGAGGATGAAGAGGACGAGGATGAAGATTATGAATCCGAAGATGAGACTTCTTCAGAGGATGATTTCTTCAGCGAAACGGAAAAGTCTGAATCTGAGAGGCCCGCGCCTTCAGCTGATGATGTGGCAGATACCATAGAGGACGCAGATGAAGACGATGATCCTTATGAATCTGACTCTGACAAAGAGTAAGAGATAAATCAATAAACCGGTGCATGTGCACCAAGTATAAAGAGCCGAGGCGAAAGCCCCGGCTCTGATCATGATAAGGAGGAAGATCATGGACGAAAGAACAACGAATGAAGTGGTACAGGATGTGATGGATGACATCGCAGCCAAAAGAGAAGCCGCGCAGGAGACTGCTAAAGAGGAGAAGACTCTTGCGGATCAGTTTGCTGACAGCAAGACAGAGCAGGCACAGCCGGAAGGAACAGAGGATGGTCATAAGAAGATGGACGAGATCACCCTTAAATTCGGAAAAGGCTGCGTTGGTGATGAGTTTCAGGGGAAAGATGGCGTGAAGTATAAGGAGATCCTGGTTCCTAATCAGGATAAGGAGGATCACCGTCCCTGGCAGACTTTTGTTGTAAAGGCAAACCATGTACATGAGAACCAGTACGGAAAGGGCATGTGGTGCAAGCTTCCTGCTAATGGGACAACAACACTTCACAGGAGCGTAAAGGTCGGGCAGGACGAACAGGGCAAGCCTGTCTGGGATACCGAGAAAACCAAGGTCAGCAACAAAGACCTCAAAAAGATGGTGGAAGCCTATAAGGATAAGGATCGTGACCGCAGTTCCATGAAGGAGAAGCTGGCAGAAAAGAAGGCTGTTGTTGCGGAACAGAAGCCTGCAGAAAACTATCAGACCAAGGCGAAGTCCAAGGAAGCAGCTTTATAAGGAGGAGCATATGGAGCTTGTGATAACTGAAAAACCTTCGGTTGCACAGTCCATCGCCATGGTGATCGGCGCAAAAGAAAGGTGCGATGGGTACCTTAAGGGAAACGGCTACATTGTTTCCTGGTGCGTCGGTCATCTGGTGGAGCTTGCAACTCCCGAGGCATACGATGAAGTCTTAAAAAGATGGACATACAATACGCTGCCTATCATGCCGACGGATTGGAAATATGTGATCAAGAAGGACACCAAAGCCCAGTTCAAGGTATTGAAAGACCTTATGAAAAACGGGGATATCACCGCCATAGTATGTGCAACGGATGCCGGAAGAGAGGGGGAACTGATCTTTCGGCTTGTTTATGAGCAGGCGAGATGTTCAAAGCCGATCAAGAGGCTGTGGATCTCGTCTATGGAGGAGAGTGCGATCCGTGACGGGTTTGATCACTTAAGACCCGGATCCGATTATGACAATCTTTATGCTTCAGCACTCTGTCGTCAGCAGGCGGACTGGCTTGTGGGGCTGAACGGCACAAGACTTTTTACAGTGCTTTACAGAAGCAAGGTCCTTAAGGTTGGTCGGGTGCAGACTCCCACGCTTGCAATGCTGGTGGACAGGGAGGCAGCGATACAGAGCTTTAAAAAGACGCCTTTTTATACAGTCCATCTGATCGGAGCAGGAATGGATGCGGTATCAGAAAAATATCCGGACAAAGCAAGGGTTGACTCTGTTGCCGCTTCCTGTAAGGATCATCCGGCTACGGTGAAATCTGTAGTTTCCGAGGATAAATCTGTAGCTGCACCAAGGCTTTATGACTTGACGACACTTCAGAGAGATGCCAACCGAATCTTTGGATTTACTGCAAAAAAGACACTGGAATATACACAGTCGCTCTATGAAAAGAAGCTCTGTACGTATCCGAGGACGGATTCGCAATACCTTTCTGATGATATGGAAGATACGGCAAGGAACGTACTTTCCACTGTGCAGGGTACATTTCCCTATCTGCAGGATGAAAGACCTGTGAGCGTGGATTTTAAGCGTGTTATGAACAGCAAAAAGGTATCCGATCACCATGCGATCATTCCTACAGTGCAGATCGAGAACTACCACAATGTACAGCTTTCAGACGGAGAGCTGAAGATCCTTGCGCTGATCTCTGCCAGGCTTTGTATGGCAACTGCAGAAAAGTATCAGTACAGGAGTATCAAGGCAGAATTGGAATGCGGAGGTAATACCTTTACTGCATCGGGAACAACTGTGGTGGAATCCGGATGGAAGAAGTATGACGCGGCGCTTCGGAGTGAGTATAAGGTCAGGATGGAAAAGGAGGATGAAGAGCTTAAGTCGCTGCCTCCGTTGACAGAAGGATTCATGTATTCGCCTTCCGAGTGCAAGGTGGTTGAGGGCTTTACACAGCCGCCGAAGCATTTCACGGAAGACAGCCTGCTCTCTGCTATGGAACGTGCCGGCGCAGAGGATATGGGCGAAGATGTGGAACGCAAAGGGCTTGGAACTCCCGCTACCCGTGCGGACATCATTGAAAAACTTGTCAAAGATGGGTTTGTGAAAAGGGAGAAGAAACAGATGATCCCGACAGACGATGGTATGAAGCTTATTACCGTTCTGCCGGATGTAGTCAAGAGTCCCAAACTGACTGCTGACTGGGAAAACGCATTAACTCTCGTGGCAAAGGGCGAATATCCTGCAGAGCAGTTCATGAACGGGATAAGGAACATGGTAACAGATTTAGTAAAGACCTATAACGGGGTCGGAGAGGAGAACATAAATATGTTTGGATCAAATGATGCACTGGGTAAGTGCCCTAAGTGTGGAGGCGATGTGATCAGAGGCAAGTACGGACTGTACTGCTCTGAAAAGTGCGGCATGAGCATTGGAAGAGCTTTTGGCAAGGAACTTACCGAGGGGCAGGTGAAGGATCTGCTTGAGGGCAAGAAGATCTTTGTTGAAGGTATCAAGTCCAAGAAGGGCGGCACTTACAATGCCTATCTTATACCGGATGGTGTCAGGGAGTATCCCTATACCAAGAAGGATGGATCCCAGGCCACCGGCTATGAGTACAATTTCAAGATGGAATTTCCCAAGAAGGAGGAGAAGTGATCATGAAGAAACACATCATTTATGCGGCAGCTGCGGCTGTATGTGCTGCTGTCACAGGTATTATCACCGGCGTGATCGTAAATCACAGGAATTGCAAGAAATATGAGCGACTTCAGGATGCTCACATCGAGTTGATGGAAGATTATGCCAATACGATGGAGGAGTTTACAGATTATATCCGTGGTAAAAGCGGATGTGATCGCGAAGATTTCATTTTTGAGGAGGACAACGAAGATGAGTGAGATTAAGAACATTCCCCAGGTGGAAACAGAAAGCGTAAGCAAGGGCGCACAGCGTGCGAGATATACCGCATATATGCAGGGACTTCGTAAGCTGGAGCAGAGGGTACAGTCAGAGAAGAACAGCCGCGAGAAGGCTGCCAGAGTAGGAGGCGCAGTATGATGGATTTTGATGAGTTTAAGGCAAGTGTGGCAGAACAGATCAAGGATTATCTGCCTGAGAAGTACGCAGATGCAACTGTCGATCTGCAGAATGTGACCAAGAATAACGATACCGTGCTGACCGGTCTTCTTATCAGAACCGAGGACAGCAATATCGCTCCGAATATCTATCTTGAGAACTTCTTCGCACAGTATCAGGATGGAGAGGATCTGGGGGATATTCTTCAGCATATCGCTGATATCCGTGCGAACCATGAGATGGAACAGGCCTTTGACGTGAGCAAGATTACGGATTTTGACCAGGTGAAGGATCATATCATCTGTAAGCTTGTAAATGCCGAGATGAACGCAGATTACCTTGCAGATAAGCCTCACACTCTTGTGGAGGATCTTGCAGTCGTATATGCGGTAGACCTCGGCGGTGGTGAAGGCGGTCGTATGAGCGCACCTATCACCAACAATCTTATGGAACAGTACGGAGTGACTACGCAGGAACTTCATGATATCGCACTTCAGAACCTTTCAGAGTCTCAGATTGAGTTTAAGACCATGAGGGATGTGCTTGTGGATATGATGTTCCCGGATGGTATCCAGGAAGGGGATCCCAGAGCTTTCATGCTCCCTCCCGAAGAGGAGAACCCTTCTATGTATGTGCTTTCCAATGCGGACAAACTTAACGGAGCTGCCGCACTTTTGGATGCTAAAACAATGGAAGATATTTCGGAGAAGCTGGGCGGAGACTTCGTGGTTTTACCTTCGAGTATCCATGAGACCATCGTTTTGCCCCTGAATGAGGATATGGACAGGCATACCCTTGAGGCAATGGTGCAGGATGTGAATGCCGGACAGGTCGCTCCCGAGGAAAGACTTTCGGATCATGTTTATATGTACGATTCCCAGGCGAAGGAGCTTGTCCTTGCCGATAAGATGGAAGAGCGCCAGCAGCAGAGGGCAGAGGCTCAGAAGGATGCAAAAGAAGCTGAGCAGACCGATAAGCCCGGCAAGACAGAGCGCGGTGAAAAGAAGCCTGAGCGTGAGCGTGTTTCCATGAAGGAGAAACTTCCCGAGAAGAAGGCGGAAGTCGCAAAAAACGAAGCAAACCGGGAGCATCCGGTACCAAGCAAGACGAAGGAGACGGCTCTGGGATAATGCTCAGGGATCGTTTGAGGAAGTTAATGGCAGATTGGGGCAGTCATCCGGTTGCCCCTTCTGCTTATGAGGGGATTGAAGATGAACGATTATGATAGTGAGGATGTTGTACTTGTAATAGCGGGTGTATTTGCAGCATTCTGTGTAGGCAGATTTATCCTGATGTTTTTGCTTGCCATGCTATAATATCCGAAGGTAAATATGTCGATATAACTTTAATGGGCATATTTGGAGGAAAGAGATGTCGATAGCAAAAACGCAGACCTCTGAGAGCTTTCGATTAAGTGCGTTGCTTTCATTTTCGGGAGGACTACAGGATGCATATACTTATAATGTGAGGGATGGTGTATTCGCTAATGCCCAGACCGGTAACGTGGTACTGATGAGTCAGAATTTTATGCAGGGAGAGTGGCATAAGGGGTTACGATATATGCTTCCGCTCATATCTTTTGCCGCTGGTATTTTTTTGGCTGAAAGGATCGAGAGCAGGTTTAAGACAGGCAGCAAGATTCACTGGAGACAGATCATACTTTTCATCGAGATCGTAATGCTTTTGGCTGTTGGGTTTATGCCGTCAGGGTTAAGTATGCTCGCAAATATCATGGTATCATTTTCATGTGCCATGCAGGTGCAGACATTCAGAAAGGTCCATGGATATGGATATGCCAGTACGATGTGTATCGGCAATCTGAGGAGCGGTACGGAAAGCCTGTCACAGTATTTCAGAACGAAGGAGAAGGGATCCCTGTACAAGGCATTTCATTTCTTTGGTATTATTTTTATCTTTGCCATAGGAGCCGGCATTGGTGGGATACTTTCTTCAAGGTTCGGTACCGGTACGATATGGATCTCTCCGGCAATTCTTCTTGTGGTAGCTTTGATGATGGTCAGGGAGTGAGATACGAGGAGGCATATGAATGATTATTCGAAAATATGAAGAAAAAGACATTAGTAAGATGATAGAAATCTGGAATGAAGTTGTCGAGGATGGAATAGCGTTTCCTCAGGAAGATCTGCTTGACGATGTGTCAGGCCGGGAGTTTTTTGAATTGCAGAGTTATACTGGAGTCGCTGAAGACGATGGACAGATTGTTGGTTTATATATTTTGCATCCGAATAATGTCGGTAGATGTGGACATATTTGTAATGCAAGTTATGCAGTAAGTTCAAAGTGTCGAGGGTTGCATATTGGAGAAAAGCTGGTAATAGATTGTCTATCCAAAGGTAAAGAACTTGGCTTTCGGGTATTGCAGTTTAATGCTGTAGTTGAGAGCAATGTGCATGCGAGACATTTATATGAGCGATTAGGCTTTGTGCAGTTGGGAACGATACCGGGTGGATTCAGAATGAAAGACGGGCATTACGAGAATATCTGTCCGTACTATCATACACTTTAACTTCCAGAATAATAGACTAAGACAAATCGCAGTTTGTCGGGCTGAAGTGTTAGCGTGTTCAACCGGAAGATGAGCAGCGAATTCGTGAATTGTTTATAGAGATATGTGATAAAATGAAAACAGTGGCAAACGCAGGAGAAAATATGCAGAAGAACGAACAGGATAATTTTCCGAAAAAGGAAACAAATATAGCTGCCCGAGTCTTTGTGATAGTCATTGCCTCGTTCATATTTGCCGTACATATCAAAACCTTTGTGCATACGGGCGGTTTGATTCCGGGAGGGGCAACAGGACTTACGCTCCTGATACAGGAGATTTTTGACAAATTCTTTTCCGTTAGTATCCCCTACACACCGGTAAATATACTTATCAATGCAATACCCATATATATAGGTTTCAAATTCATAGGTAAGAAATTCACCGCCCTGTCCTGTGTTGTCATACTTCTTACCGGTATCCTGACAGATCTTATACCGTCATATACGCTGACCAAAGATATACTTCTGATATGTATCTTTGGCGGACTGATCAACGGCGTGGCCATCAGTTTGTGCCTTCTTGCTGACGCAACGAGCGGAGGAACAGATTTTGTTGCCATATATCTTTCTGAGAAAAACGGAATTGATTCTTTTAATGTTGTGCTAATAGTCAATGTAATCATCCTGACTATCGCCGGATTTTTGTTCTCATGGGATAAGGCTCTGTATTCCATCATTTTCCAGTATGTATCCACTATGACTATTCGTGTTCTATATAGGAAATACCAGCAATCGACAATATTTGTTGTCACGAAGGAACCGGTCCTTGTAACTGAGATCATATTTAATCGCTCACATCATGGAGCCACCATCATTGATGGAGAAGGATCTTATGAACACGATGAAAAGAAGGTTGTGTATTCAATAGTTTCGAGTAATGAGGTCAACAAGGTTGTAACAGCAATAAGAGATGCGGAGCCGGACGCATTTATCAATGTATTCAAGTCCGAAAGAATCAGTGGGAGATTCTACAGAGTACCGAAGGATTAATGCTGTGAAATGTGGCAATATCGTTGATATGAAAATGTATGCACTTGTTAGAGAGTAATTCAAATTCGGATTAAGAGTGGTGATATCGGACGGGATTGACGACCTGTTTGAATTGCCCGCCCTCTATCGCACAGCGCGCGAAGCACTGGAGCTGATGACGGATCGCCGTTTTCACAGCGGAAATGTCTGCACGGTGGCGCAACTCCGCACGCCGCTTCTGCTGAAAGAATTGGAGGGGCGAAGCGACTTGATTGCAAAAGAAATCCGGGAGCTTGCCGCACACGATAAAAAAAAGGACACACAGTACTGCGAAACGCTTTATTACTATCTGACCTGCTGTCGTTCGCTGAAAAAGACCTGCGACGCTCTTTTTACTCATCGCAATACGGTGCTTAACCGTATTCGCAGAATAAAGGA
>Ga0310695_10011305_pt1 | contig 12800 bp, 31 predicted proteins | sample RumenRJG_04DNA_FD_203882 | JGI IMG/M metagenome (GOLD analysis project Ga0310695, IMG submission 203882) | Bovine rumen microbial communities from Lethbridge, Alberta, Canada - RJG_04 (v2) (version 2) | ecosystem: Host-associated > Mammals > Digestive system > Stomach > Rumen | place: Canada...
ATGGTGCTTTGATAAAGGTTTGGCTGAACGAACTATATTTGAAAATAACAATGAGAATCTTTCAAAAGTATTAGAGGTAACTAAGGATTTTTCAGTACAAGATATTGTAAAAAGTTTTGTAGAAAATTTTAGTTTGAGTTATCCAATTGGATGTCAAGATACGTTAGATGCTTCAACTATAGAATATGATGATTATATTGTTTTAGTTGGTTCTGAAGGATATACTTTTGATTCAGATATACATATTGCTGTTGCATGTATACTTAGTAATATTGGGAAAAATATTAAAGATTTTTCAGAATTTAATAAAACCTTTAAAGTTAAGCTAAAAACTAAGGAGGAATACTATAATGATTGACGGATTCAAGGGGCTTGTACTTATCATTTTGCTTTGGTTTGTTGGTGTTCTGGTTAAGTTGGAGATGGATATTGAAAATATTAAGAAAGAGATGCATAAGAAAGGATGGGATATTTAATGTCTAATATAGATATGATTAAGCACTATGCAGTTCAGCTTGAAAAGTATGATCAAAAAGACTTAATTAGTATTAATAACTATATAGAATCAAATCATAGATGCCATAGACTCTTTTGGCCTTATGAAGAGCATATTATGAAAAGGCTTGTTGATTGGCCTAAACACTATTCAGTCATGATAGCTATTGAAAATTACAATAACAGATATAGAAAAGATTTAAGTAAAGGTATTCCTATGAAAGGCTTTGATAAATATGCAGTCGTAGCTGTATATGAAACACCTTCTGGTGTTCAGGGATTTTGGTTTTATCCAGATGGTATTGAAGGTGATGAGGATATTATTGACTCGATTGCGACAGAACTAACAGGGTTTTCAATAGAAGATCTTCAAGCACTGAACGATGACTTGGGGTTTACTAATAGACCCTTAGTTTGGTATGATTCGAGTGTATTTAAAATTGGGGGTACGGATGATGCGTAAGAAAAGAACTTTTGAATTTGACTGTGCTGGATTTAAGTTTTATGGAGATTCAGTATCCAAGAAACTTGAAATGAAGTTAAATGATAAATGTGTTGGTGAATTTGATATTGATGATGTTGTTAGTCTTACTAATAAACTCCAATATACTTTAGATAAATTTGAAGAAGTTCAAGACGATGGTTCTTTCTATTGTGACCAGTTATATGCAAAGAACCTTCCTCTTGAAAAGCTTATTGCTATATCCAATGATATTTGTGGTACAAACTTTATTAAGAGAACGGACGAGTTTGTTATCGATTTTTATAAATACGGTAAAGTCCCAATGAAAGAATTTATATCAAATATTTTAGATACTTGCTATAATATTGAAGAAGCCGATGCATTATTTGATTGTGATTATATTAGTATTGAAGATAATAAGTGGGCTAAAGGTGGGAAATATCTATTTACCCATAATGACCTGGATGAAGAGATGTTTGTAGAGACTATTGGTAAAAAGCTTAAAGAGTATACTGAAGATGAGTTGAAAGAATTTAACTCTAAGTATAATGTTGATATTAAACATTATAATACGTATTTGAAGGAACAAGGTTATGAAAGAAATTAAATATTATGTGTTTAAGTTTCGACTTAAAAAAGGTGAAGAGTTCTGTAGTCAGTGTAATTTAATTGATACACATGTATTGATGTTAGGTAATAAACTTAGTTATAAAGAAAATGAAATGCAGTATGCATTAAATAATTTTCTTAGTAAATTTGATGGTCACGATATTACAAATTTTTGTATCATACCACAGACGATTTTTAATGAAAGTTGTATTTATGAACATATAGGCGGAAAGGTATATTTGATTAGTCCAGTGTTTCTTACTGACAGGGACCTAAAAAGTTATATGTATCCTGAATTAGTGGGTAAGATTTATGATGAAGATTTAAAAGATATTAAATACATTTCAGAAAGTACTAAAGAACCAGAAGCAGTTATGGAAATTGTTAAAGACCTTTTTGGAGGAGGTACAGATGGTTAAGTATTTTATTCGACCTGATAACTATAGTATAAATGATGTGGAGTTTAACACTTTGCATGATATGTGCCAATTTATTTCGGAAAAAGCATTAAATGAATATACAGCTAATTATTATCAACCTAAGATTCACAGAAATGAAGTTGTATTTGAAAAAGTAGAACCATATAATTTAAAAGAACCTGTAGAAATGGTAGAAAGTTGTATAAGGACATTTATTTCTACTCATACCCCAGTTTTAGGGGCAAGGATTGTGTTTGAATTGGAGGTATTTATGTGTAACAATGGTAGGATTGATTGTAAAATTAACAGTGAAGTTGTGAATACGCTTTGGTGTACAGAGTTTAATATTAGTATTGTTGATCTTACGGAAGAGGATTATGTTGATGGATAACCTTATTAGTAGAATTATTAAATTTTGTACTACAGTAAATCCACCATATCCTAATAACAAATATCCTTGGAATGTGTGGGAACCAATGAGAGATCCTATTACTAAGGAATGTACTTGTTCCTATTGTAAAGAAGCTAGACAAGAAAGGGAGAAAGTTAAAAATGGATAAGCTGAATCTGATTGTGGAAATTATCAAAGAGCTTAATGATCCTAAATATGCAAATGCACTTAGTATGATTGCGAGTGTATGTCAGAGAAAGTCTGACATACTGAAGAATGTAGAGGCTATTCAGATGCAGTATAAGGCAGCAATTACTGATGTGGAAAGCTGTAATAAAGAATTGGATGAGTATGCTAAGGGGGTGAAGTAAATATGATTCCAATGGTAAATAAGAGACTTTATCAGTTGGTTCTAAGAAAATATAATGAATTAGATGATGATAACTCTGACATCAGAACATATACCTACACTAATTTAGAGTATGCTTTGTATAATGGTTTGAGAACAGTACTTAAGAAATACATTGAGATTAATGGTATTGATTATGATAAGTTTAAAGATTTTTGTGGTAGAACTTTTAAGGAGTGTATTTATCAAAGTAAGTTTAAAGTATCTTTAGGGGTAGATGATGGAGATGAATATTTCCTTGAGGCATCTATTCAGATAGGGGATATTGTAGATGATGACTTCGTGGATGATTTCTTAGAAGATTTTTTAAAAATTAAAAAGGAGGAAAACTAAATGAGTAAGCTTGATATCGAAGTTGTGCCGATGTTTGTGGATATGGATGGTAAAGTTTCAGTTTATATTGTAGATGCATATAAAGATTATAAAGATGAATTAGGGGAAATTGACACTAAACATGTTAGATTTAAAGTTACTAAAAATGATGTTGAAGTATATTATGGTGGAGATAAGTGGGAGAAATTGAATATCCTTACTATTAACCGAAATATAGAACTTACTGAAGAAACGGTGATTAAGTTGATTGAAGATTGGTGGAAAGAAAAAGAGTTTCAAGAGGACCCTAATAATGTCTAACGATTCTTCTATTGTAACTTTAGTAGAAAACTTAAATGATTTTCTACATGAACACGCTAATGATAGGTATACTGTATGGGAAGTTACTGATGATCATATTATCTTAACTGATAATTATGATGCGTCTAACTTGGAGATTAGAGTAGAGGAAAGTGGTTAAAGAGTTCCTATTTCATACAATTTGTAACAGATTGGTAGTTTTCAGAAATGGAGGTATGTTAATGAAAGGTAGACTTGATCCTTCTGAGGATATAATACTTGATTTTTCATTTAACTTGAAAGAATTGTTTGTAAAGTCAGGTATGCTACTTACTGGAGTCCAATACAATGAAGAGTTAACATGGTTTATTACTTTTCCAAATAAGGATAAATATAAATTAGTTCTTAAAAAGCTATAATTATAGGGAGGTATAAAAATGGTAAAGTTACTTGAAAAAATCAGAGATGCCCTGGCTCAAGATTATAGCTGGGAAGATGAGTATACAAACGATCCTTATGAAGAAGAAATTGGGTATGTCTATCGGGATGATGATACCAATAAAGTATTTAGAATTTTAGTTAAAGAATTAAGAGAGGACGAGTATTGATATGATTAAACTTATTATGGCTTATGAAAATTTTAGGCATGTAATTACAGTTCCTGAAAATATCTTGTTTATGCCTGAAGGTCAGCTGTGGAACATGAAAGTATTTCTAGAGCCAACGATACATCACAATATTTTGATAAATACAGAGGTAAAATCGTGAGTTTAGGAGAAGAGGCTAAGAATGAAATTAACACTACTGTTTGGATGCCCAATGGTGACCCTAGTAAGAAGTTGTGGAAAACAAAAGAGGGTAAACTCGTTTCAGTAAAATTGATGAGTACACCACATATTAAAAACTGTTTGAAGTTTTGCAACCCTTATGCAAATGATTGCTGGGAAGTAATTTTCAGAGCAGAATTAAGAGAAAGGGGTATTCGATATGATCAAAACAATTAAACTACATAATTTTGGTAAGATTAAGGATCTTACCATTGACTGTGATCACAAAAACGTATATATTGTAGGTCAAAATGGAAGTGGAAAAACTACCATTCTACAGGCAATTAGTTTAGCCCTTACAGGTAAGGTGGCAAAAGGACTTACAAATGATATGTTTGTCGGACCTTACGATAAAGATTTCTTAGTTGTATTGGAACTTGATGATGGAACGAAGATTGGTAGGACGGCTAAAGGAGCTAAACTTCAACTTCCTAATGGTGCAATTTTTAAGAAAGTAAAAGATGTATATGAACATGTCGGATTTGACCCAGCTCTCTTGTTTAACTTAAGTTATGTGAGACAGGGTGAAATTGCGGATCTTTTCATGTCTGGTAATGGTAAGGGAGTTATTGATAAACTTAGTTCGTTGATTATTGATGCTAAACGTATGTCTGAAGGAAACCTTGAGCTAGGTAGAAGAATTAAAACTCTTGAATCTGATATTGTATCTATTCAGAATGGAATGAAACAGAATCTTGAATTTATGAAGGAATTTAATATTGATGAGATTGAAGACAATATTAATAAATATTCGTCTATGATTAAAAATCTTATCGATTCTAAGAAGTATTCTAGCTCTGAGATTAGTAACTTTTATAGCATGTATAGTCAATTTGAAACTCTGAGTTATAACCTACAAATCCAGTCAAAAGATGCGAATTATTATAAAAATGAATTTAATAAACTTACAAAACCTAAAGTAACCGTTATTGAACTTAAAGATAAACAAACTGCATATAAAGAATATGTGATAGAATTTTCAAAGATTAATGACATCGATGATGAGATTGCTAGATATAGAGTAGTAGAAAACTATGCGGACGATATTGAGAAGTATATTACTACTAAGTTTTATAGGGTAGATTATACTGAGGATGACCTAATGAGAATTAATGCTGCTGAAAATGATATGATGGATTGCTTGTCCACTACTAAGCATTTTAATGATGTAACTTTGGCAGAAGAGTTTTTGAGAAACTACAATAATATGGATCATGTAGATGCTAAGACTCTTCTTGAAAATAAGAAACTTAAAGAGTATTTAGTTAGTAGACTTAAACCATTTAAATTTGAAGTACAGTATATCAGGTCTATTAAAGCGAATGCTCCAGATACGCATAGTAGTGTAATTATCCAGAATCATATTACCGAGCTTGAAAAGGATAAACTTGATATTATTAATAAGTATAGAAATCCACCTCAAGAAGTTACTGACAAAGAAATCTTGGATCTTGATAAACAGTGGAAAACTTATAATGATATTGAGCATCAAATGAAAAAATGTATTGATATGTGCAATGATACTTATAAGAAATATAAAGATCTTGCTGAAAAGATTAAAGATATTCCTACTAAAGATCAACTTGATGAAATGAAAGATATTGAAAAGAACATAATTCATTATGAGGAAATTCTTAGTGCTTGGGAAGATAAAAAGAAGATGTATAATCAATGTATTCTTAATAAGAAAACTAGAGAAAAACAAATTAAGGATACAGAAGAAGAAATCGAAAAGGTGAAATACTGGAAAGATATCTTTAGTGATACTCCCAATAGACTTAGAGCAGTTCTATTTAATCCTGTAGTAGAAGTTCTTAATAAAGAATTCTACGAACTGTTTAGCTTTTCGGGACTTGGAGAAATTGATATAGACTGGTCTAAAGTTACTATTACTATTGGCGAAAAGAAATTTGAGCAGCTTTCTGGTGCTCAAATGGTAGCTGTAGGACTAAGTATGAGATTGGCACTACTTAAAGTAATGGGAGAAGTTGTACCAATTATGCTGGTTGATGAACCCACTACTTTTCTGGATGATGATAGAAAGAATGATATCCAAAAGTTGTTGGGGCATATGAGTACGATTTCTCAGTGCTTTGTTAGTACTCATGACGACAATATTATTAGTGCTAACAGTATTGTAATTAATTTAAATAAATGAATATTCTTATAGTTATATACTTGGGTAATTTCCAAGTATATTACACTACCGTTAAATATAACATCTATTATGGTAGTGACAGGCGTTTTAATAAAATTGGGCATAGTATAATTATCAATGATTATCTATGCCCAATAGAAAAACTTGTAGAGATCTTATAAAATGATTTGTAGTATAAGTATCGTTTTATAAGATCTCTTTTAGATTGAGGATGATATAACTTGATATATAATATAAATAGGTGCATAGGCTCAGCATATTTGTGTAAAATGTTTGATGCTGGTAGGGGTTTAAGATATGATACTGTAACCATTTATGCAACTGCAATAATTCACTTATTGAAGCCTATGGTATTTATAAATATTATTTCAGATGAATTAAGATTTACTACTATAATTCCAGTAATTAAGAATGAACTTCAAAAGATTTATATTTTAGTAGTTTAAATTTAGGTGGACTATAATATGGATATGGATTCTTCATATATATGTAGCATTTATGAAATAGTAGATATAAAAGCTATAGGTATAAGAGTATATTCAACTATAATGTATAAGTTTATTCAAGGCCCAGATCTTTCTAAGATACTTTCTAATAAACTAAAACACAGTAATTACATTCCATCGATCTATAGTTATAGGGTATTTAAAATAAATGTTGAATTAGTTTAATTAAAATTAGGAGTGATATTGTTGTATAGTATAACATATGATCAAAAGCTTATGTGTAGTTATATTGAATATTCTCAAGAGGATAATAAGAATTATAACTTTTTCAGTTTAAATGTAATAGCATATGGATATACGATATACACTACAATGACTGCAAATAGATTTTTTAGTATTGGTAAGGTTAACCATCTATTTGAAGAGTCTTTACAAGGAAAAACCATATCCAAATTATCATGGTATTGGTATAATCATAAGTATCCTAAGATATTTAAGTTTTATGTAAACTTTATATAGTGATATAAAGGAGGATTTATGATACTTAAACAAATCTGTTGGGATTTTGAATTCGGTTTATATGATATACCGACTCATTCACATTTCTATGATAAAAAGTTGTATCAATGCATGTTTGTTAATAAAAAAGTTTATAATAGTGTGTGCCATCGTAAAAATATGAGATTACATTTTGAACCTTTTTATGTCTTTAGTATGTTTTTGATTAAGAAAATTTAGTAAAAGGAGGAGAATGTGATTATTAAAATTATTAAAACAGTAGCATGGTCTTTCTCTATATATAATACGAATGATATTTATAGTTTAGGAGTAGGAGACTATTTGTATAGGTCATTTTGTATTCCACGTAAAACATATAATAGTGTGCTTCATCGTATAAAAATTAGGAAAATTATTACACCATCCTATTCACAGCAGATATTTAGTATAAAACAACTATAGGATAGTGTTTAGATGCTTGCTTGGAATATTGCACTATTTATTTATGATAAGTATAATATGCTATTATATAAAGGGTTTTGTGTTGATAGAATTGCATGTGGTAATCCAATTCGTAGAAAGTTAAAAAAGATAGTTAAAGCTTTTTATGGTGAGGACTTTTTTGATATAAAAGTAATTTAAAATTTGATAGGAGGTTATTATGATGTACTTTAAGGGTATAGATGATAACCTCCTTACTCAGGCTAGTCAAATTCTTTGGGATGCGGATAATGTTGATATTCCTGATTATCAGGAAGTGACTGACCATGCAGTAAGGAGGTTTATTCAGAGAGCTACTCGTGGTAGGCTTAAGGATCAAGATAGACTTCAATGTAATGTTCAATTAGGTAAGATCTTATCTCCAGAGTATAAACGAAATAATTATATGGGTAAAACATATGATGCTAAATATGGAACTACTTATTGGTATAGAGGATGCTCAGAAGATGGTAGGGTCAAATATTTGATTCCACAAACTACGGGTGGAAGTATTAAAACTATATTTAATTGGGGATTTGAAAATGATAAAGTTAAGTTTCTTAAAAGTCGAATTGTTCAACTTACTAAGAAACTTGAGCAAGAATACACCAAATGATTACCTCAATTAACTTTGATACATATACATTTCATGGCATTGATACTGACCATTATAGACAAATAGTCCTTGCTAAAACATGTCATAACTATAATGGTTATAAAAGGTACACAATAACGTGTTATGCTACTCTATTACCAGAATGTATTGGATTTAATGTTAAATTGGGTTATCGATTATTCAATCATTCAGCAAATATATTAGCTATTAAGATAGTGTAGGGGGGATTATATGATAAGACCCTTTGAAATAAGTTTATCTAATTATAGAGCAATGTTCATATCTAAAAGACAAAACCAAAAGGAAAAGGATTTGTTTCAAATGATTTATAAGGGTAAGTTATCAAATAATTCATATGACACTCTAGTATTACAATTATCGTTACCTTTGAAATTTCACCTATATAGTTATCCTAGTATGGTATTAGCAATTCAGGTGATTTAATATGAGTTTAGATTATGATGTAGTAGTTACACATAATTCGCAGAAAGGTGTTGTATATAAAAGTATTGTAAATAGGCCAGGTGTTTTGTATAAAAGTATTGCAAATACACCTGGCATATTTAGATCTAAATGGTCTACAAACTTCATTAAAAATTTTACAGTTTTTAGAATTAGAACTGTAAGAGAAAACAACTTACTAAACATATACATTATATAAAATATGGAGTGTACAATAGAAAATGATAGTTTCAGATATTGTTGGTAAGATTTATTATATCACCAAAAAACCTAATAACGATGTAGTTCGTTTGTATAACTATGCTAAAAATCTTTCTGAATATGGATCAGATACGTTTTATGTAGGAGAGAAATATCTTGTGGATAATGATGAAACAAATTATACCTATGTAACTGTTGATGTTATCTAAAATTTTATAAGTATATTTAATTAATATTAAAAGGTTCTTTGGCCTTAAAAGGGAGGTATTGAATGGATTGCATAAGTATAAGTATATTCCAGGTTCTAAAAAGATTAGGTCAAAAGACATATGTATTAATATAAGTTTATGCTTATCGTATAATAGTAAAGACTTTCAAAAATGGGATTTACCTCAATATAGGTATTTATTAGTTAACTTAGGAATCCGTGAAGATAAAAATAAAACTGTCTATTTAGGAAAGTGTTTAAAACTTTATTTTAAAGCAGTCGGTATTCATATATTTAAAGAAAGTTATCCTTGTTTATATGTTAGAATACTTTAAAAAGTAAATATCATATAAAAAGAATTGTACATACCACATATAGTATATATCATCTATATGGAAGGTGTGTTACAATTATGAGGGCTTGGTTGGAGAGGTCAATTCAGTATGCAGATTGCCATAAAAACGGGCATAAACAGTTTGGAAATCATGGCATTTGTGTGGACGATGGAAAATATTATTTTTCATATTTTGGATCCGATGTTGTAATTGTAGATCATGATAAAAAATGTATTGAAATAAATGATTATGGATATATTACTGGATCAACCCCACAAACAATTAGTGCGATTCTATATGCCTTTGTTGATAAAGATTATGATATAATTAATAAAGGGTGTAAAGAGTATAATAATTGGTATAATGAACAACGATATAATGTAGTTGTATTTGATTCTGATATACGAAGTTATTCTGGGAAATACGATATAGAGGTATCGCCTATATGCGACACGATAGAAATTGTTCCAAAAGATGAAACTCCTAAAGAATTTAGAGAGAAATATATGAATAAATTTCGTTCTAGTGATAACATCAGAGTTTCAACTAAACTAACAATAACAATTAGGTCTAAACAAAAATATTATGGGGGTATGTGTTATATAATACATGATAATAAATTTAATCATACTGGAAGTATCTTATTTAGTCCAATCACTCAAAGGCTGAGAAGACGTAAATTTATAAAACATATTTAAAATCACCAACTACCATAGCAACAAAGTTTTAAGGAGGAGACCATATGAAAATGTTCAATAAGATTCAAAGCAACAAAAATGCGCTTGTTGGTAAATCGGTTTTTGGGTTTGATGATGAAAACATTAGTAGTCAGTCGGTCAGTAAGTATGGCAGTAAGACAGTTAGTGAAAACAAAATTAAAAATCAGTTTAAACGTATTGTCAGTATGTATGTCAGTACGTTGAGTTAAATAAATAAACAAACAGTGAAAAAAGAGTTGACATAAGAGTGAGCATTCTGTATAATATTTGCAGAATCTGCTCGATCCCCCTTTGGGGGTGTAAGGCACACTCTTGGTTACTCTTTAAGTAACTGTTTGTTTTTATCTTTTCTTTAAAGGAGTGTTATATTTATGGAAGAACTTAAGAAAGATACACCTATTGTTACAGAAGATGAAATGGAGGAGGCTGAAGAAGTAATTAAAGAAACTGTGGATGCTAATTCTGATGAAGATGATGTGCTGGAAGAAGAACTTAATTCAGCTAATGATGAAGCTAATGAGAAGTTTGATGAAATGTTTGAAAACGGTGAACTTCCAGATTTTGCTGAGTTGTTCGGTAGTCTTTTTGGAGGGAATAATTCACCTTTGACAGACCCAATTCTTACTATTGAAAAGCTTGATAAGTCTGTTGAACTTCCTAAGTATGCACATCCAGGTGATGCGGGTATGGATGTATGCGCTAATATGAATACAATAATTCAACCGCATGACTGGGAGTTAATTAAAACAGGCATTAAAGTTGCAGTACCGGAGGGGTTTGAAATGCAGGTAAGACCACGATCTGGACTTGCACTTAAACATGGTATTTCAGTTCTTAATACTCCGGGTACTATTGATAGTGGATATCGTGGAGAAGTTGGGGTTGTACTTATAAATCATAGTAATAATGCTTTTACTGTTAAGAAGGGTGATAGAATTGCTCAGTTAGTTATTGCTCCTGTAATTTCAGTTAGAGTTGTTGAAGGTGAAGTGGACAAGGTAACTGAAAGAGGCGAAGGTGGATTTGGTTCTACTGGTGTTTCTAAGGAGGAAACTAAGAATGTGCCAGAAGAAGGAACAAGTAAAGAAGTGCAGAATTAGGCTTACTCCTAAGGAAGTTCTTCCTATGGACATGAAGGATTTCAGTCCAGAAGAACAAGAGGAGTATAATAAAATTTTAAAAGAAGAATCTACAGGTACTGGCATTAGTATTTATGATTATTATAATATTACTGAGGAGGATATCTAATATGATTATTGTTATTGAAGGACAGGGTTAGCGATTCGTAAGTAATATTTATTATTACTTAGTAATTGAGATATATTACTTGCTGACTACCCTAAGAGTATTATTACTCTACGTTACTTAAGAATATATAGGCACCTGTTGATATTTGCTCTAGTCTTCAGCTCTGCGATTGCATATTAAAAGATCTGACGAATAGGATCGGTGTATGTAATATATAAAACCTTAAGATAACATTGGGGAAGGGCAAATTACATCTTTCGAGATGAGTCACTTCAGTTGGTAGTGACTGTTTTGAGGTGATAGTTATGGTGTATGTATTGGGACAAAATAATTTACCTTTAATGCCTACAGATAATTATAGGAAAGTTAGACTATTATTAAAGGAAAAGAAAGCTGTTGTCGTAAAAAGAACACCGTTTACAATTAAATTATTACATTGTACTAATGTATATAAGCAAAATATTTCATTAGGAATCGATCCTGGAAGTAAAAGTATTGGCTTATCTGCAACAACGTCGAACAAAGAAATTTTTGCTGGAACGGTTATATTGAGAAACGATGTGACTAAACTGATTTCAACTAGAAAAGAACATAGATTATCTAGAAGAAGTCGTAAAACTAGGTATAGAAAAGAAAGGTTTTTAAACCGTACCAAAAATCAGAAACCTGGATGGATTCCACCCACATATAGACAAAAGCTTGATGTTCATCTTAAGATAATTAATATGATAAAGAGTATTTTACCTATAACTAATTTGTGCCTAGAGTTAACCGTATTTGATACTGCCTTAGAGCCTACGAAATGTAGTACATTTAGACGGTCTGTTTTAATAAGAGATAATTACGAATGTCAATATTGCCATGGGTCTTCTGGAGATAAAACTTTACAAATACATCATATTGAAACTAGACAAACTGGAGGAAACTCTTTTGGAAATTTAATAACATTATGTAAAACCTGTCATGCTAAATATCATAGAGGTGAAATAGATATCTCACAAACAAGAACGAAATCCTTAAGGCACGAGTCATTTATGAACATTTTAAATACTAGATTAGATAAGTATTTAAAACTAGAGGGATATGATAATATAGACATAACCAACGGCTTAAATACATATAATACTAGAATAAAGTACAATCTCCCAAAAGATCATTCGGTAGATGCAAGATGTATTAGTGGAAATCCATTAGCTATAATGTG
>Ga0310695_10011306_pt1 | contig 12797 bp, 5 predicted proteins | sample RumenRJG_04DNA_FD_203882 | JGI IMG/M metagenome (GOLD analysis project Ga0310695, IMG submission 203882) | Bovine rumen microbial communities from Lethbridge, Alberta, Canada - RJG_04 (v2) (version 2) | ecosystem: Host-associated > Mammals > Digestive system > Stomach > Rumen | place: Canada...
TGAAAATGAAATGAATAATGATAAAAATGAAAATGAAATAAAAGAAAATGAAAAAAATGAAAACAAAGAAAAATATGAAATTAATATTGGAAATGAAAAGGAATAAATGAAAAAAATAATATTTGATTATATTAAATATATAATTTTAATTTAATATTTTATTCAAAAAAAAAGAAATAAATTTAATAAATAAATAAAAATTATTAAATGGAACTTTGTGCAAGATGTAAAATAAAAATAGCAGATTTTAAATGTGAAGATTGTAATAAATCTTTTTGTGTTGGATGTGACTCATATTTACATTCTCTTGCTATATTTATAGGACATAAAAGAATATTAATTCAAAATAATAAAATTGAACCTTATTGTCAAAATAGTAATTTTAATACTATTAATACTAATGATAAAACTATTGATAATAATAATATTAATGAAAAAAATTTAAATAAAGAAAATAATATTAGTGATAATGAAAATAATTGTATTGAAAATAATGAAGTTAGTAAAAATTTCATTATTCAATTAAGAGAAAATTATGAAAAAGAAAAGAAAGATTTACAAAAAAAAATAAAAGATTTAACTGAAGAATTAAATAATATAAAACAATTATTAAATAAAAGAAATATTAATTTTAATGAAAATTTAAATGATGATAATTATAATAATGTAAATAATAATAATATTAATAATAATAATTATGATTGTAATAATACAAATTATAATAATTATAATAATTTTGATAATAATAATCAAATTCAAAATGATATTAATGAAATAAATAATAATAATTATGAAAATAATGAAAAATTAAAAACAATAATTTCAGATAAAGAAATACAAATTGAATATTTAATAGAACAATTAAATAATCAAAAAGAAATAAATTGTCAATTAAATAAAAAAATAAGCAATTATGAAAGTTGTGTTAATTTAACAAATGATGAATGTTGTAATAAAATAAATAATTTAAATTGTTTATTAGATAATTTATGTATTGAAAAAAAATCAATAGAAGAATTTTATAAAAATAAAATAGAAGAAATTTATCAAATGTATGAATGTGAAAAAGAAAAATTAATATGTAATTATGAATGTCAAATAAATCAATTAAATAATTGTTTAATTGAAGAAAGAAATAAATATATTAATATAATAAATGATAATGAATTTAAATATAAAGAATATGAAAAAAAAACAATTAAAGAAAAAAATGAATTAAATAATATAATTGATAATTTAAAAGAATTAAATTCTGAAAATCAAAAAGAACAAAATGAATTAATTAATATGAATGATACACTTAAAAAAACACTTCAAGATATAAATATTGAATTAGAAAAAAATAGAAATGAATGTAATGATATAAATAATGAAAATGAAAAATTAATTGAAATTAATAATAATATAATAAAAGAAAATGAAGAAATTAAAAAAGCAAATTCTCAATTACAAGGACTTGTTTATGGTAGATTTAGAAAGAATAAAAGTTAATTTTTTTTATTTAAAACTTTAATATATAAATTTATATTTAATAGAAATAATTTCTTTTAATTTATTATACTTTATTATTATGACTTTTCTTTTATATATTGTATAATTAATTTGACAAATTTAATTATATATAATGTTTAAATAAATATTTGTCTCCTAAAAAAAATTATATTTGTTGAATAAAAAATCTATTGTTAGAATATTAAATAATAAATGTTACTATGAAAATTTAAAAGTTTTAATATTAATATCTTTAAAAAATTATAATTATACATATTTTTCATTATATTCATCAATCTTAAAAATTTTTTTCTTAAGAATAATTTATATTAAATAATAAAAATAAATAACTACTTAAAGAAAGTAAAATTGAAAAACAAATTAAAAAAAAAATAATTAAGTATTATTTAAATACTTTTTTTATTATTATTTATTACATATATATTTTATTTATATTTACTAATTTACAATCAGTTATAATTAATTAAAAAAATAATTTAAAAATATGAAATCATCACAAAAAGAAAACCCAACAAATTCTTCATTAAACATTTCAAAAACAGAAATAAAAGAAAATTTAAACAACATATTAAAAAATATGAATAACGAATATCCATTATCTCAATTATGTGAATATGTAGAAAAAGAAACAGGGGGAAAATTTTCTTTTTTAACATTTAGAGAAATTATAGATAATTTATATCCAGATATTCAAAGAGAAGATAAAATATATTTATTAAAATATATATCTTTATCATCATTAGGAATAAATGAAAAAAGTCCTTTAATTTCACTTTTATCTCTTTTTTCTTTTTTTGAAAAAATTTTAAATGAAAAAATACTTTCTCCTTCTTTAATCTTTTACAAAGTAGGAGAAATAATAGAAAAAAAATATAATTTATCAACATTAGAATTAATATATAAATTTAATCTTACTTTAGAAACTGAAGTTAATGATATTGAATTTTATACTTCTTTTTCTCAAAAATTATTATTAGATGAAATGACAAGTATTGTTTTATTTAATGGAATTGATTATAAAAAAAAAAGAAAAATTAAAATTGAAGATTTAGTTCTTGTAATTGATTCTTATAGAGATAATTATTTAGAAGAAAATAAAATTGATGATGATTCAATTAAAAAAGCTCAAATTTTAAAAATGTTTATGGATAAAAATTTTATTACTATTGATCAATTATTTGAAGGATCAGAATATAATTATTTATATTATGATGAATTAAAAAGTAGAATTATGAAAGAAATAAAATTAGCTCAAAATAATTTTACTGAAAATGAACCAATAAATGAATCAATTGTTGATAATGTTTTAACACATTTAAGTAAAAATGATAAAATATTTAAAGATTCATTTGAAAAATATTTTCCAAAAGATAATAAAAAATCAGATTTAAATAATGAAATTATATTATCAGATTTACAAAAATATTGGATTAATAAATTTTTAGATTTTTTATCATTAGTTAGTATAACACCAAAAATGATTTTTGAATCATCTTTAAATAAATATAAAACAAATATTATAAATTTAGAAGATTTAAAAAGACAATTAAAAATTATTTTACCAAATGGTAGAATTTCAAATGATGAAGCAGAATCAATTATGAATAGTTTAGATATAAATAAAAATAGATTATTAGAAATTAATCAATATGAAAATATTATAAATCAAGTTTTAAAATATAAAAAAAATTTTAGAATTATGAATAATAATTTTATTAATAATAATGAAGGTGTTAATATAAAAAATATTTGGGCTAGAGGAATTAAGTCAATTAATTATCATTTATTACCAGTTAAAGGAAATTTTCAAGTTTTAGAAAAATTAAGAAATGAATGTGAAAAAAAAATATTTTATGATATGAGTAATAAAGAAAATGATAAAAATTTAGAAAATGTAGGATTTAATTTTAAAATTGAAAATAATATTCAAGGGGATAATGCAGAAAATGATCAAATAATAACAAATAATATAAAAAAAAATACAAATGATTCTTCAAATTTAAAAAATAATAATATAAAAAGTAATTCTTTTCCTATTGAAGAATATGAAGATGAATATTTTTTAATTGAAGCTCTTGAAAAATTTAAAACTGAAAAAAATTATTTTCCTTGTTTTGATTTATTTAATGATTTAATTATTAATAATTCACAATCAAGAGAAAAAATGAGTCAATTTATAAAATTTTTAGATAATGATTTAGATGGTTTTATTTCTTTATTAGATTTAATGTCTTTTTTATTACATTTTTATAAACATAGAAGTACAAAAATTTTATTAAGATTTCTTTATAATACAATTTATAATGATTTTAAAATGGAATCAACAGATGATTTTTTTATTAAAAATAATATTGATTTATATAAAGAAATTTATGTTAATGATTTATGTAAATTTTTAAATAATTTAAATATTGAATTTCCAATATCAAAAAAATTATTTGATGAAATGAAAATGATTTTTCCTTCTCCAGTAACTTATAATAATTTAGGAGAATTAATTAATGAAAATAAAGATAAAGATAAATATAATAATTATTTTAAAACAAAATCACATATTATTGATATGAAATATTTAGAAGATGGTATTAAAAGAATAATTTATGGAATAATTGATGATGATAATTTTATTAATACTCGATATTTAAAAGCAAAAAATTTTAGAGAAAATTTAAAAACAATTTTAGATATTTGTGATGATAAAATGAATTTAAATCAATATAATGAAAATTTTATTAGACCAATGAAAATTGAACCAGAAATTTCTTTAACAATATTTCAATTATTAAAAACAATATCAAATGAAGGTGAACAATTAATTTATAAAAATGACTTAATTTCTTTTTTAGAATCTTATATTGATGATGGTGAAAATTTATTATTAAAAAATGATGGAATAAATAATGAAGAAAATACAAGAAATATTTTAAATTATTTAGAAAAAAATGGACCTCCTTTAAAATATGCTTTGGAAAAAATACCTTTTAATAGAAATGGTTTATTAACAATTAATGAAATAGAAAATACTTTAACTCAATTTTATAATGGAATTTTAAGTAAAAAACAAATAAAAATAATAGTTTTTGATATAGATATAAATAAAAAAGGAATTATAAATTATTTACAATTAGAATCTTTTCTTTATGAATATTCAAATGATAATTTCAATAAATTTTCTTCAATTTTAGAAATTGAGTTTTTATCAAGTAATATAATAAAATTAGGATTTAAAAATTCAGATGATTATTTTTCAAAATTTTCAAATTCAATAGAAAATAATTATAATATTTCAAAAGAAGAACATAATAAAATTTTATCAAATATAACATCAAGTAATAATAATAGAAATGAATTATTTGATTTTTTATGTAAAAGAGAAGGAAAAGAAAATGGTTATTCTTTAAATAATTTAATTAATTTAATAAATGGTTATATTATCGAATCATGTGATTTTGAAGAATTAAATGAAAAAGAAGAAAAAGAAATTGAAGATGAAGATAATGAAAATTTTGATATGATGCCAGATAAAAAATTAATAGAAAATGCAATGAGAAAAATAAAAGTTGGTTCAAAAGGAAATATTTCTTTAAATGAATTTTATATGAAATTTCCTATTGAAACAAGAAAGGCTTTAATGAAAAATATTGATATAGAAAAAAATGGTTTTATATCATTTAATGATTTTATTATTAGATTAAGAAAAATTTATGGAAGTGATATAAATTTAAATTATAAATTATGTGCTCAATATTTATATATTTCATTTATTAAATCACCAGAAAAAATTGAAAGTTATATTTTATCAAAAAGTGAATGTTCAAATAATGATATTGATACTTATATGAATTATAATCAAATTTATTCTAGATTCATGTTTGCTTTTGTAAATGATAAATTTTTATTTGAGAATTTTTATTATATTTTTAAAGAAAAACATGGTAAATATTCTAATATGATGAATTTAAATCAAATTGTTAAATTTATACAAATGAATAATGATGAATTAAAAAATGTTAATTTAATTAAAAAAGTTATTAAAGAAAATGATAATATTGAAAATAAAAATGATAATGAAGAAGTAGAAAATAAAAATGAAGTTATTGAAAAAGAAATTAGAATGATTCTTTCAAAGAAATTAACATCAATAAAAGAAATTTTAGAGAAAATAAATCCTAAATCAGGAGGTATAAAAAATAATTATACAATTAAAGAAAAATATTTAAAAATTTTAATCGGAGCTCAATTTAATTTTAGTGAAGATGACTCAGAAACTTTTATAAATTATTTTAATATGGAAGAAGGAAGAACAAATATAAAAAAATTATATAATTTTGATCCTTCAATTAAAAGAGATAGAGAAATTTATTTATCATCAGAAGTAATTTCAAAAATAAAAGAACATATTTTAAATACTCCATTTAAATCATATAAAATATATAAAAATAAAATATTTCAAAAAAATAAATTAGATTTATCAGAAACTGCTTTATTATTTCAACAAATTTATAATATTTCACTTTTTGGAACTTTATTATCAATAAATAATGAAATGTATTTATCAATTGATAATTTTTTCAAAGAAAATCAATTAAAAGATTTTTTCCCTCAAAAAGAATTTGATCCAGTTACAAAATTAGCTTTATCAAAATTAAGTGAATATTTTCAATCTAAAAAAGATAAATTAAAATTATTTAAATTATATGATACTAATAAAGATGGTTTTTTATCACCTGATGAATTTATTACTGTTTTAAATTCTTTTAAAGATCTTCAATTAAATGATTCTCAAAAAATTCAAATTTTAAAAATTGCTGATAAAAATCAAGATGGGAAAATTAATGCTAATGAATTTTTATCTTTTATTAAAAGTATTAAAGATATTGATAAGTTAGAAAATGAAATTAGTTCACAGAAAAAAAATCAATTACCAAAAATTCAATCAATATCTAATTCTAATTCAATGAATAATATGAAAAAACAAAAAAATAGAGATTAGATAATATCTTTTTGAAAAATATCATTTGAGAAATACTTACTTTAAATAAAATTAAATAATATATTAATATGATTTAAATTTTTATTTTTTTTAACACAAATTAATAAATTTAATCTTCTAAAAAAAAACCAAAAAAAAAAAAAAATTAAAACACAAAAAAAAAATTATCAAAAATATAATATAAATAATTTTCTTTATAACTGCCAAAAATCTGAAAAAAATTACAAAAAAAAAAAAAAATGAGTGAAGACAACACGTACACATTAAAAAGAGAATATTTTTCTCAGCCAATAAATTTCAAAGAAAAAGAAATTTTAATAAACCCATCAATAATCCTAAAGCCAAATCCTGACTTAATGATAAACTACGGTCCAAAAAATCCAAAAAGTATAACATTATCAAACATGGTAGAAAAAAGTTCTCATATGGTAAACACTGAAAAAATACCAACAAAAACAATAACATTATCTCATTTAGAAGGAGGTTGGCCTGAAGATGTAATTAATCATTCAGAACCTGAGAAAGTTCAAAGAGAAATGAAAGGTTGGGTAAGAGCTAAAGAAAAAGGAGATAAATTTGAATTAAAAATAAGAGAATTAATTGCTAATACTGAGAAAATTATACATCAAAATCAACTTATGGATGTTTATGAAGAATATTTTGATGAGAGAAAAAAAGAAATTATTTCTGATAATTTTGAAGCTAATATTAAAATGGTTTTTAAAGATCCTGAACCTTATAAAAGATCAGTTGTTAAAGTTGCTTGGATTGTTCCTGAAGAAAAAGAAGAACAAACTCGAATTGCTGTTGCTTATAAATTATCAAAAGAACAAACAGAAGATATTCCTCCTAATTATTTACCACCTGCTTTAGTTTGGGATATTGAAAAACCAAATGCTCCTATAAATACAATTAGACATACATCTGAAATTGTTACTGTTGCTTTTAATAATAAACATTCTCATATTTTAGGTGTTGGATGTGCTAATGGTACAGCTGGTGTTTATGATTTAGATGAAAATAAATGGATTGGATTTACTAAAGTTGAAAATTCTCATACTGAACCTGTTTCTGATTTCGTTTGGTTAAAATCTAAAAATTCAAATGAATTTGTTACTGCTAGTACTGATGGTAGTGTTATATGGTGGGAAATTAAAGATAAAGATTGTTTAGTTTCTTTGAAAGGAATTCAATTACCAGTTGATATTGATATGCAAACTGAAAAGGCTTTATTATTAACTAATACTGAGAAAATTACTATTGATGGTGAAGAGAAGGATATTACTAAGGAATATGGTGGTACTCGTATTGATAATAGTACTGATGCTGGTGCTGCTAAATTTTTATTAGCTACTGAACAAGGAACTATATTTATTGTTAATAAGAAAAAAACTGAAGGAGAAATTGGACAAAAATTAGGTTTGACTTCAGGAAGACATTTAGGTCCTATTGTTGGTATGCAGAGAAATCCTACTAATTTTAAATTTATATTAACTGTTGGTGATTGGACTGCTCGTATATGGACTGAAGATTTAAAAACTCCTATTTTAATATCTAAATATTTCCCTGCTTACTTAACTGATTGTTTATGGACTCCTAGAATTGGAATGTTTCTAGTTTCTAGAAGTGATGGTTGGATTAATGGTTATGATTTATGTTATAAAATAAATGAAACTACTTTTGAATATAAAGTCACTGATGCTTCATTAACTACAATGTCACTTTCTACTAAAGGTGATAAATTACTAGTTGGTGATGAAGCTGGTATAGTATCATTAATAAAATTAAGTAAAAGTTTCTATGTAATGGCAGATAAAGAAGAATTAGATTTGAAAAAGAATAATTTGAATAAATTCTTTGAAAGAGAACAAACAAAAGAAAAAGTTTTAACTACACAAAAGAAAGCTCCTCCACCGAAAGAAAATGTAAATTTAGAAAAACAAAAAGCAGCACAAGATGCAAAAATAAGAGAAATTGAAGAAGCTTACATGAAATGGGTTGTTGAATTAACAGGAGAAAAACAAGATATGGGAGAAGCATTTGTGGAAGAAGAAGAAAAACAACAAGAGAGTAAATTAAAAGAAGGAGAAGAGAAAAAAGAAGGTGAAGGAGAAGCTGAAAAGAAAGAAGAAGAGAAAAAAGAAGGTGAAGGAGAAGCTGAAAAGAAAGAAGAAGAGAAAAAAGAAGGTGAAGGAGAAGCTGAAAAGAAAGAAGAAGAGAAAAAAGAAGGTGAAGGAGAGGCTGAAAAGAAAGAAGAAGAAAAAAAAGAAGGTGAAGGAGAAGCTGAAAAGAAAGAAGAAGAGAAAAAAGAAGGTGAAGGAGAGGCTGAAAAGAAAGAAGAAGAGAAAAAAGAAGGTGAAGGAGAAGCTGAAAAGAAAGAAGAAGAGAAAAAAGAAGGTGAAGGAGAAGCTGAAAAGAAAGAAGAAGAAAAAAAAGAAGGTGAAGGAGAAGCTGAAAAGAAAGAAGAAGAGAAAAAAGATGGAAATAATGGAGAAGAAGAAATTGGTGGATTTGTTGATGAGGAAGAAAAAGATCAAGCTAAACCTGATGTTCAATAATTTTTTCAATTTAGACTTTTTTGGTTAATTTGAAAAAGATTAATTTATAAAAATAAAACTCAAAATTTATTTTTTTAAATATTACACATTATTATTTATTTTATTGAATAAAAAATAATTTAAATTTGAAAAAAAAATCTTTTTTTATATTTAAATTCAATATTTATTTTCATTTAACTTATCAGCTTCTTGAGTTAATTGAGACAATTTAATCCTTTTAACACCAGAAAAATTTTTATCAGTAAAATATAAAGAATTACTACTTAAATGAGTCATACTATTATTTCCATTATTAAGATTTCCACCATAAGAATTACCATTATTACTATTATTATTATTATTATTATTATTATCATCATTTTCAGTTTTATGAATTTTAGGTATTAACAAACCATTAATTTCACAATAACCTTCAACAATAATTTCTCCTATTAACATTCCTTCTTTATTCAACATTGATATAATTCCATTATTATCTTTTCTTTTCTTATCATAAAATTCATATCTAGCAACATAAATATTTCCAATTTCATCCATTGTAATAGCACTAGGACCAACTTTTCCATTAAAAGTATAAAAAATACTAGAATGAAAAATTCCTTTTGGATTTTGTATACAACGAATAATTCTATTATTTAACATTTCACAAATATAAAGAATTCCATTTGAATTATCATAACAAATATCAGAAGGATAAGCAAGACAATTTAATAAAATTGGTCTTAAAATTCCATCATTTAAATCATAAATGAAAACAGAACCTAAAGGAGAATTTAAACCAGTTGTACCAAAGTAACCAGCATCAGAAATTATTAAATAATTACAATTTTCACTTTCTTCAACATTAATAATTCCAGTTGGTCCTTTTAAAGGATTTTCACAATATTCTTTACAGATAAAATTTATATCTTGATTATCATTTTTTTTTTCGTATATTACTTTATTTGCAATATCAGCTATGTAAATTAATGATGAAGAAAATGACATTGATTTTGGTATTCCTCCTAATGTTAAGTAAGTTTCATAGGAATTGTCATCGTCAAATTTTATTATTTCTCCACTATCGGAACAGACATATAAATTACCTTGGAGATCTTCACGAGGGTTTGAAAGGTTTATTGTGTTTGGAAGCTCAAATATTGTGTCTATTGTTGGCTTTTTACGAATGAATTGAGAGTTGGATAAGGTGTTCATTTTTTTTTTTTTTTTTTGAAAGTTATTTTTTTTTTTTATTATTTTTATATTTTTTTATTATTCTTTTTTTTATTTATTTTTTGTATTTTTTAAATTCAAAAATATTTTTTAAAATATATTTTTTTGATATAAATAAAAAGGATTTTATGAATAAATTGTATATATTTATTATTTTGATATAATATTATTTACTTATATAAATATAAATAACTTATTATATATTATATAAATAATATATTTTAAAATTTATATGAATAAAAATTGAATAATTAATAAAATAATTTTCATTTTAAATAAAGATTTATTATATAATTTTTAATAATGAGTAATCAAAACAAGCAAATGGACTTTGCAAAGAAATTTAAAATGAATTACGACTTATATAAAAAGGATAATTCAAAAATAATGTTAAAACAAAAAAACAAAGAAATTCATTTAGACTTTAAAATGAAGCCTTTATTAAAAGGAAATATAAGTCACACCCAAACTAGAAATTACATAAACACATTAAAACAAGAATATGATTATAAAGTTTGTAATACAAATCCAGAAGAACATAAACATGCAGAAACTGAAGCAAATAAAAAGCAAAAAAATTCATATGATACTCATTTAGTTAAACCAGGAATTTTATTATTTAATCAATTTGTAAATGCAAGTAAAGGAAATTCAATAGAAAAAAATAATTCTTCTCAAGTAACAGTTCATAAAACATTATCACAATCAAAAGATAAAAAAGAAGATAAAAATTTTATTCAAGTAGTAAAAAAATCCTTATCAAAAAGTCCAGGAAGTTTAAATTCAATGGCAAAAAATAAATATCAGAAAGAAATAATAAAAAACCAAATTAAACAATTAGAAAAAGTAAAACAATTTGATAAAAATGAAGAAGAAATAAACAATAAACATCGTTTATTTAATTTTAAAAAAATAGAACAAAAAAATAACAATGCACAAATTCCATATGAATACTTTAATGATTTTTTAGATACTTATGTAGTAGAAGAAGATAATTTACAATATAAAATAATACCAAATTTCATGGATAAACAAATTGAAGTAAATTCAAGAATGAGAGCAATAATTGTAAATTGGATTATTGAAGTTCATAATAGATTTAAATTATTACCAGATACACTTTTTCTATCAATTGTTATTTTTGATAGATATATGTCTTTAGTTAGAAATATTAAAAAAGATACTCTTCAATTAATTGGTGTTACTTCACTTTTAATTGCTTGTAAATATGAAGAAATTTTTTCTCCTGAAATAAGAGATTTTGTTTGTATTCTTGATAGAACTTATGAAAGAGAAGATTTAATGGATCAAGAAAATGAAATGATGAAAAAATTAAAATTTGAAATTACTTTTCCTACTTCTTTAAGATATTTTGAAATTTTAAGAGTTGAATTTCAAATTGATGAAAAATATTATGAGTATGGTTATTATTTATTAGAATTAACTTTGTTAGATTGTTCTTTTTCTAAATATACACAAAGTGTTATTGCTACTACTGTTTGTTTTATGATTAAAAAATTTTTCGATGATGTTAATTTGAAAAGCTTTTTAAAAGATACTAAAATTTCTCATGATGATGTTATTAATTGTTTAATTGATATTTGCTTTTTAATTGATAATATTGAAGAATCTTGTTATCATGCTGTTACTAAGAAACATAGTAAAATTGTTAAAGATTTTAAAAAAAAAATTTTTGGAGAGAATAAATCATAAAAATATAATTTTTAATGTATTATTATATTACATTTTTATTTTTTAATACAATAAATTTTTTTTATATTTTTATATAAATTAAAATTAAAAAAATTATTTAGTTTTTTTTTTTAAATTGAAATGTATTTTTCTTTTTTAAATGGTATTTCTTCAAATGAAAAATTAATGTCAAAAAAATTAAAAATAAATAATAATACAGATAAATCATCAAATAAAACATCATCATTTAGACAATTTCTATCAACAAAAAAAATAATTCAATCATCATCATATAATTCTCTTAATAATAGTCAAGTAAAAGAAAATGAAAATAATAATAATATTTTAAATAAAAATTATGAACAAAATAAAGTTAAAATAATAAAAAAAACTACAACTGCAAAATCAAAAATAAGTTCAAAATTAAAAAGAAAAACTTTAAGTATTCCTTTACCAAGAAATACAATAATTCAAATTGAAACTTTAAAACATATTGATGATTATAAAACAAAAGTTGGTTTAAATGAAATTAGAATTCGTATTTGTGATTTTTGTTTAGCTTTTTTATCTTTAGTTTCTATTTTTTGTGCTTTTTTAGATAATTCTTATTATATAAGTAAAACTTTTGCTTTTCTTGAAAAAAATTTTGGTTATAAACAAGAAGATTTACTTTATAAATCAAATGAAGAAATAAAATTTTATATTAATCAAATGAGAAAAAGAAAAATTTCAACAATTGAAAATTTTTTTCGAAGTATAAATTTATTATCATCTTTTTTATGTTGTATATTATTATTTATAAAATATTATTGTAAAATAATTCTTTTAAA
>Ga0310695_10011311_pt1 | contig 12790 bp, 13 predicted proteins | sample RumenRJG_04DNA_FD_203882 | JGI IMG/M metagenome (GOLD analysis project Ga0310695, IMG submission 203882) | Bovine rumen microbial communities from Lethbridge, Alberta, Canada - RJG_04 (v2) (version 2) | ecosystem: Host-associated > Mammals > Digestive system > Stomach > Rumen | place: Canada...
TATTTCATAACTTTTCTCTATAATATCGTAACGGCTTATCGCCCAATCTTTCGTAACTTTGCACTCGTCAACAAGAGCTTGGCAGATGGCCATGCTCAACAACATAGAAATAACAATTAAAAAAACAAACGACCATGAAGAAGACATTTAATGTATCCGGTATGAAGTGCAGCCACTGTGCTGCCAACGTTGAAAACGCATTGAAGGCTGTGAAAGGTGTAGCCAGTGCTGAGGCTCAACTCGAAGACAAGACTGTCACCGTGGAATTTGACGAGCAGCAGACCAACGAGGCTGATCTCAAGGCTGCTGTAGATGCTACCGGCCGCTATGAGCTGACCGACTAATAAAAAAGGGAGAAACTCATTTATGAAGAAGACGATTCCTGTCATCGGCATGGCCTGCGCCAGCTGCTCCGCCAATGTCGAGCGCAAGCTCAATAGTCTTGATGGCATTCAACAGGCTTCGGTCTCGCTTCCGGGCAGAAGTGCGCTTGTCGACTACGACCCTGCCAAGATTTCTCTTGAGGACATGAAGCGGGCCATCAACGGCATTGGCTATGACCTCGTCATTGAGGCTGACCGTAGTGCAGTGGAGATAGAGCGGAGAGCCTATACATTGCTGAAGCGCAAGACAATCCTAAGTTGGCTGTTTGCCGCGTTGTGTATGTCGCTCTCCATGCACTGGCTGCGCATTGGAGATACTTCACTGACCAATCAAGTGGAGTTGCTCTTGGCTTTTGCCAACATTGTCGTCTGCGGTTGGACCTTCTACCGTACGGCATGGCGCCAGTTGCTTCATGCCACTGCCAACATGGATACGTTGGTGTGCCTCTCCACTGTCATCACCTTCCTCTTCTCTGTCTTCAACACCTTTTGGGGCGAGCAGACGTGGGGCAGTAAGGGCATCGAGTGGCACACCTATTTCGATGCTTCGATCATGATCATCACCTTTGTGCTCACCGGACGCCTCTTAGAGGAAAAAGCAAAAGACGGAACAGCCTCCAGCATCCGTCAGCTCATGGGCATGGCTCCCAAGACGACTCATATCGTTGAGGATGGACAGGTCAGGGAGGTGCCAGTCTCTACTATAGAGAAAGGAGATGTGCTCGAAGTGCGACCGGGGGAGAAAGTGCCCGTCGACGGTGAGGTGATCAGTGCCGAAAGCTTTATGACGGCTGACGCTGCTTATGTCGATGAGAGTATGATCACGGGTGAACCGACACCCGCCGAGAAGAAGAAGGGCAGCAAGGTGCTTGCCGGCACTATTCCCAGCCAAGGTAAGTTCCGTATGCGAGCCCGTGAAGTAGGGGAAAACACTGCCTTGGCACATATCATCCAAATGGTGCGGCAGGCGCAGGCGTCAAAGGCGCCGGTTCAGCGCATTGTCGACAAGGCTGCTTTGGTCTTTGTGCCCGTGGTGAGCGGCATCTCTGTGCTCACCTTCGCGTTGTGGCTGCTCATCGGCGGCACGGCGATGATGCCGCAAGCCATCCTCTCTGCCGTCGCCGTGCTCGTCGTCGCCTGCCCGTGTGCAATGGGCTTGGCAACTCCTACAGCGTTGATGGTTGGGATTGGAAGGGCAGCGCAGGACAAGGTGCTCATCAAGGACGCCACAGCCCTGGAACGGCTGCGCAAAGTAGACGCGTTGGTCACTGACAAGACCGGCACACTGACGATTCCCAATCAGAATGTCGATTTCACCAAGTCCGATGATCTGCCTTTGGAGGAGCGTGAGCAGCTCAAGCCACATGCCGCTGAGGCGATGAACCAACTCCAGGAATGGGGCATCGAAGTGTGGATGATGAGTGGCGACAAGGATGAGGCCGCCCACTATTGGGCTCAGAAAGCTGGCATCAAGCACTATAAGAGCAGGGTGATGCCCACAGATAAAGAGGAGATGGTGCGCAAACTGCAAAATGAGGGGAAAACGGTGGCTATGATCGGCGATGGCATCAACGACACGCAAGCTTTGGCACTCGCCGACGTGAGCATCGCCATGGGGCGCGGCACCGATGTGGCCATGGATGTGGCGCAGGTGACGCTCATGGGCGATGACCTTCGCGCCATTCCAAACGCCATAGAGCTTAGCCGTCAGACGGTGAAAATGATTTGGGGAAACCTCTTCTGGGCATTCATCTACAACATTGTCTGCATTCCCTTGGCGGCCGGAGCCCTACGCTTGTTTGGCATCGACTTTCAGATCACGCCGATGTGGGCCTCCGCATTGATGGCTTTCTCGAGCCTTAGCGTGGTTCTCAACAGTCTTAGATTGAAGTTTGTTATTAGATAAACGAAAGAAATATGATGACGCAAGACCAGAGGTGGATCATGATGTGGCAGAAGTATATGGACTTTCTGCACAACAACAAACGACGGCCATCGAAATATCAGCCTGAAGAGCGCGACTTGGTCAACTGGGCCAAACACAACCGAAAGTTGGTTAACAAAGGAGTGCTGAAAGTCGATAGAAAGACTCGCTTTGACCAGCTCGTTGCTGAGGCTGAGAAATATCAGCGTGTCAATCAGCACCAGTATGTCAATGGGGAAACAGCCTCACCCCCAGCAGCCTCACCCCCAACCCCTCTCCGAAGGAGAGGGGAGTAGAATGCTCTGCGGGTGTTGACTTGCATTGAATTGGCTTGTCGAGAGGGTGTCTTGAGACATATTACTCCCCTCTCCTTTGGAGAGGGGTAGGGGGTGAGGCTCTATCTCCTTCGGAGAGGGGTTGGGGGTGAGGCTGTAGGGGGTGAGGCTGCTGCTTTTTCAGCGCATTGTATTTTTTAAGATGCTGCTGTGCCTTCTCTGCCGCTGCAATGGCGTTGGGGTTGGTAGGAGCTTCTTCGGGAGTGATGCGCATGGTGCCCGCGGCATTGATCAGATCCTTCACCACCTCGCCGCCGACGATGAGCCCTGCTGCTGCGGGAACAAAAGCGTCGCTGGCGGGAATGTCGCGGCGCTCAGTACATTTGCGCATATCCTTGTTGGGACAGATGCAGTGGAAGCGGCAGGAGATGGTGTCATCTTCGATCTGCTTGAGCGGCTCCTCGTCGCTGTAGACCACCTTGAGATGAGGGATATGCAGGCGGCGCAGCTTTTTGCGTATGACTTTTGCCAACGGGTCCATCTTGGTCTTGTTGATGTCAGCCACCCGGAAGGCGGTGGCGTCGAGCTTGTTGGCGGCTCCCATGCACGAGATGATGGGGATGTGGAGGGCGTAGCAGCGCTTGATGAGCTCAAGTTTTGCGGTCACCGTGTCTACGCAGTCCACGACATAGTCATACTGGCTGAGGTCGATCTCGTCGGCGTTGGCGGGCATGTAAAACATCTGATGCTTATGCACGATGCAACGGCGGTTGATGTCATGGATACGCGCCTCGGCAACGTCGACCTTGTGCTGACCGACGGTAGAGATGAGCGCATAGATCTGCCGGTTGACATTGGTGAGGCAGACGCGGTCGTCGTCAAAGAGGTCTATCTCGCCGACACCGCTGCGCGCCAGCACTTCCACCACATATCCTCCGACGCCTCCGATGCCGAAGACGGCTACACGCGAGCCGCTGAGCGTGTCGATGGCGGGCTTGCCAAGAAGCAACTGTGTACGGGAAAACTGATTTTGCATCTTTGTATTCCTTCTAATACCTATTATTGTTAAATAATAATGTGTTATAAATATAATGTGTCCGGGCTGCAAAGGTACAAAAAAATCGGGAAACGACCAAGCCCCCGCTAAGTTCTTGGCTGTTGACGGAAATACGCTTTGATGTCGTTGTCGATGTCTACAAGGCTGCGTTTGCCTGTGACATAGGGCTTGACGAGTATCGTCAGCACATATATGGCAAAACCTATCAAGGCTGCGGCGGCAAAGTTGAGGATCTCGCTGCGAATGAGTCCCGCGCTGAGAAATGCCACCATCACGATGATGGGCACGATGGCCAGCAGCCAGTCGCCCGCGGTATTCATCTTCAAGGCGTCTTCTCTCTCCTGGCGCAGATGTTGCGGTGCGCGGGCGATGAGCTCACTTTTGTGCTCAGCCCAGTATGTTTCGAAATTGTCGCTGTTGTGTTTAGCTTCCATGGCGTTGATGATTGATGTCTGCAAAAGTACATGAAATCTCTGAAAGTAGCAATAGTTTTGCGGCATCTCTTATCTTTTTCGTAAAATCAATGGAAGAAATTTTGAAGTTTTGCAATTTTTATGTAAGTTTGCATCAATAAATTAGAAAAACAGCGATACTATGAATATATGTGTTTTTTGCGGCGCCCGTCCCAACTTCATGAAGGTGGCGCCAGTGATTCGTCAGATTGAGAACCTGCGTCGGGAGGGCAAACCGGTGGAGAGTCAGATTGTCTATGCCGGCATTGCCAACGACCCGACGCTGGAGGACAGTCTTTTCAGTGACTTGGGCATCAGACGCCCCGATGTCTTCTTAGGCGTGGATTGTGTCAATCTCAACGAGCTCACGGGGCAGGTGATGTCTAAGTTTGAGGTTTATCTTCAGGATCATCCTACCGATGTGGTTGTCGTTGTCGATGACCTTGCCTCGACGATGGCGGCGTCTATCGTCACCAAGAAGCAGGGCATCAGGCTGGCGCACATCGCTGCCGGCACGCGCAGTTTCGACATCACCATGCCGAAGGAGATCAACCGCCTTGTCATCGACGGACTGAGCGACATTCTCTTCACCGCCGGCATCAGCAACAACTCGATAGCAAACCGCGAGGGGGCGGAGCTCTCAAAAGTGTATATGGTGGGCAACATCCTCATGGACAACCTGCGCTATTGCCACACACGCATCGAGCAGGCTACGCTGCCCGACGAGGTGGCTCGTGTGATCACGGCAGAAGATGGCAGGCTGAAGCCTTATCTGGTCTTCACGATCAACCGCAAGGCGCTGCTGGCCGACAAGGACAATCTGAAAAATATGATCACGGCACTGGCCCGGGCAGCCGGTGACACGACGATCATCGCCCCGCTGAGAGGACTGGCCGAGGAGACGATCACGGGACTGGGACTGAGAGAGCGTCCTGACCTGAAGAATTTCCATATCGTCACCCCGTTGGGCTATCTGGCTTTCGCACGTCTGACGCGTCATGCCAGCGGTATCATCACAGACAGCGGCAATGTGGCTGAGGAGGCTACCTTCAACCAGGTGCCGTGCATCACGCTCAACAGCTATACCGAGCATATCGAGACAGTGAAGATCGGCACCAATGTGCTGGTCGGCGAAGATGCTGAGAAGCTCGAAGAGGCTGTCGTCAAGATGGCCGCCGGACAGTGGAAGCAATCCGGCATCCCCGACAGATGGGACGGACGCACGGCGGAGCGCATCGTGGAGGTGCTGATGAACGAGTAACAGCCTCTCTACCTCACCCCCGCCCCCTCTCCAAGACCACCTTTACATGCAGCTGGTCAGACCGAAGGTCGTGGCGATGGCGGTGAGGATGGAGATGATCATATTGATGATCAGCTTCCAGGTTTCTTTCTTGTTTTCGGTACTCATAATAAATTGTTTTTAAAGGGCTCCCCGCCATTCTATGGGTGGAATGGCAAAGCGTTAGAATAGCGGAGAGCCAAAGTTAATAGTTTAATTTTCTTCCCGGTCTGCGGCAGTTATCCGCTTATCCTCTAGGCGTCGTCACCACCCTTTCCGCCTGTAGAAGGCACGTTTCCGCTTGTTCCGGAACTCTTGTTATCGCCTTCCTCGGCTTTTTCCCCACGATTGTACTGGCCAGCCTCTTGCACCCTTGCGGCAGCAGTCAGTTCGGCACGTGTGAAGTCGCCGCATGGGCGCGCGCGAAGATGCGCAGAGAGGACGTTGGTCGCAACATTGAAATCATTCAAATTCTCTGCGCCCTTTGTCTTAAGTCCGGCGGAGAAGATGGCGAGGTTGGGGATCTTCACGGCGTTGCCGTCGAGGACAAGCTCGCGGATGCAGTTCACCATGTCGGTCAGCACACCGTAGATGGCACCCTTGGAGTAGGGGGTGTTGTGGTTGGCCATGTGCTCGGCGAGCCGCTCGAGGTCGATGGTTTGGTTGACGGTGGCACGGGCGAACCACTTGCCGTAGGCCTTGTTGCCCTTGGACTTGTTTTGATAGACTTTGTAGTGTAGCATAAGCAATAAGATTTAAAAGTTCTGATGCAAAGTTACTACACAATCGCCCCGTTTCCAAATCCGGGGCTTCTATTGCCGTTAAAATCTGTTAACAATAAACGATAAACCTCATTTTTCTGAATTTATGGTTTGCGAGGGGCGTAATTATTATTCGTTCACTGTATATATATCGTTTGGCAAGAGGAGACTCCTAACTCCTAATTCCCACATGCGTAACAGCGTAACAGCGTAACAGCGTAACAAAAGGCCGTTTCTGACATGCGGCACGGAAAATGGCAGAAAATGAGACTATAGAGTAAAAATATATTATATTATTATATACTATAATATTATTTAATATATTAATAATTAGTATATTATATCAATTATGTATTTCTTATTATTATTTTACAATCATAATGTTTCCGACATACGATAGCTATAAACGTTACGGTGTTACGGTGTTACGGTGTTACGGATGGGAGAGGTGGGGGAAACTCTATTCCTCAAGCCATGGTATCTTTCCATAATTGAGATCGGCTTCATGGACAAACAGGTCATCAGGAGGCAGTATGCTACCGCTCTTTGCCAATCGGTTGACATAGTCAGCCCGAATGTCAGCATGTTCAATCTCCTCTCTCCTTGCACGGCTCATAGCAAGGTACTTTTCGTCAATTTCAAGTCCAAGATACTTTCTTCCTAAAAGATTTGCAGCGATTCCGGTGGTGGCACTGCCGCTAAATGGGTCAAGAATCCAAGCGTCGGGCTTCGTGCTTGCCTCTATGATACGGGCCAGCAATCCTAATGGCTTTTGTGTAGGATGCTTGCCACATGACTTCTCCCACCGGGCAATGGCGGGGAGGTGCCACACGTCGGTCATCTGCTTGTCGCCATTGAGTTTTTTCATCAAATCGTAATTGAAATAATGAGGCACTTTGGCCAATTTGCGGGCCCAGATGATGAACTCGGTGCTGTAGGTGAAATACCGGCAGGAGATATTGGGTGGGGGATTGGTCTTAGCCCATGTCACCACATTGAGAATCTTGAAGCCAAGCCGAATAAGTTGCTGCTGCACGCTGAAGATATTGTGATAGGTCCCGGAGATCCATATCGTGGCGTTGTCTTTCATATGAGCGCGCACGGATGTCAGCCACCGCAGGTTAAATGCATCCATCTCCTGCGGTGTTTTCGTTTTATCCCAATCCCCCTTATCCACGCAAACTACTTTCCCGCTCTGACAGCTGATGCCTCCGGAAGAGAGGAAATAGGGCGGATCGGCAAAAACCATGTCGAAACCAAACGAGAACTTCGACAGTGTGTCGTTGCAATCACCCTGGATGAGGGTGAAGTCGAGGGACGGGGATTTATAATAAGGCTGGTTCTTATCAACAGTTATTTCTGTTGAAACATAATCATCAGCAGAGAGTACTATGCCATTGTTATAATACAACCGACTAATGGCCGATTCTGCATCTCTTTGTGAATCGGCCTCTACCTGCAAGGTCCTTGCAAGCGTTTCGTTGATCGTGACATTGTACTTCATAATGCTTGTACAAAAGTACGATCAAAAATAATGATGTTGTCAGATAGATCATTCTTTAACCAAAAAGATCAAAAAAGATCATTTCTGAAAAAGAATAAAAGTCTTGATATCAATGGCTTACTACATTTTCTGAGATACTCATTAGTTAACAAATGATCTCATCTATCATATTTTATCAGTCAAATTTTGTATCATGCTCATCGCTTCGTATTGCTTACAGATAGTTTCATAGCTACGGAATTTTATTCTGTCCTTCATCTCATTGAAAGCAGAACGATCCATAACTTTGAGAAATTGTTCTTTTCTGCTTTTGGGAGCCACAATATAGAATTGACTATAGAAATCTCTCAGATCACAGAATTTGGCGACAGAGTTTTGAATATCAGTTGTATGCTCAACTTCAAAGAAACTGTCCGGCATCTTTCGCTCATTAAACCATATCACATCCACAGTGCTTGCTCGCTTGGTAAGGTCATGATATGAAAAATCCGGTATAACGATTGAGGAGCAAATATCCACTAAGGGCTTATCAAGGAACTTTCTGTTTTGATCCTGGGCAGGCACATAAGTGGAGAAATGCTTCATATTACCAATATTGATGATTAGTCCTTGATAATATCCATGGGTAAATGTCTCAATGTTTTGTGATTTTGGGGACAATATATCAAATTTGTTCAATACCATGTTACGGCATTCCTCCAATGCCCACAGACCTGGTTGTATTTTGAATATTTCATCAGATTGCTGGACAATTCTTCTGATAGATTCATTAGGAGTCTTTGTTCCCCACGAACTGGTATCGACAAGATGATAAAGCTTGCCAAGGGTAGCATATCCACCACATTTACGTAATGTGTCAATTACTTGTTGCGTTTGTGTATATTTCTTCGTCTTAATCATTTATATCACCCCCTAAATACCTCTATCTTCAAGCATTTTTATCTGCATTCTCCCCAATTACCAAAGTCAGCTGGTAGCAGAGCATCCAGTTGTTCGATAAGTTGGCTTTTACCGCCCACCCACTTGATAAATGGTTTTGCTTTTATCATCTTATATTATGGTTACTTGACAGGGTGCAAATATACACACTTTTTGCCAACCAGCAAATTTCTGACGCAAAAAAAACATGAATTACCCTCGTTTTACCAATAAGTCATTGTTGAATATCACAGCATCAGATATCCATAAGTCATAATATTATTGATATTTTTTCTTCTATTATTTGCGCAAAAAGAAATATTTTCCTAACTTTGTGTATCAAAAACTAACATGACCCGAGGTTCTTTGCCGACGGCCTATTGAAAACAATCAGAAAAGACTAATACACATGGCAACATTCGCGCTATACAACTATGAGTTTGAACAGCTGCCCGATGATGATTTCTTCGGAAAGCCGTTGAGGAAACAACTGTCTGAAGAAAGCTTCGCCAATAGGCAAGCAAGATTCGGTCAGCTGCTCATGGACGACTATTCCGGCACCAAACCACTGATCTACGCAAACAAGAGAGGGACACAATATATTCATCAATTCATTGCAAAGCCAGACGACGGCATTTTTGCTATGATGCTGCTCAACAACCACAAGCGTACGGCGCACGACAAGAGCCTCCAGCCACACAGCATTGACGATTATCGGCGTTGTATAGTGTTTGTGGATAACCGTCCCGGCATCCAGCGGCTTGCCATAGAGGTGAACCCAGCGGCTTTTACCAAGCTGTCAACCGTAGAGAATATTCTCTTTCATACGTTGAGCGTGGCATTAGCCTCTCGATTCGCCATTACCATCCGTCTTGAGCACCTGTTTCAACCAGCGCGTTTTTGGGATATTGTAGGCGATTCATTCACTTACCCTAAAGGATTCCAAAAGGTGGTATTCAGTTGGCCCAAGCCTAACCTTGATCGCATCAACAAGCGCATAGAGTTTATTAAGGAAGCAAGGATGGGGACTAAATCGAAGATATGCATCACTGCTGATGCGGGGAAGGGCTTCAGCGCAGTTATTGACAAACAAGATGAATGGTTGAATGGGATGGTGGATGCGGCCAGCGAGGTAGGCGGAGACGGATCTATCACTCTGAAGCCCAATGGAATGAAAAGAACTATTCTTGTAGGAAAAGACAGCTACAAGTACGTCAACTTCAGTGATGCCACTATCAGCTGGATGTGCCCACAGCAGCCACAGCTATTTTCCGATGATACCAAAAACATGATAATAAAGCAACTTGAGAATGGCATAGAATCCCATGCGACAACTGACAATTGAAGAAAAGGAAGAATATCGAGAGGAACTTTTTGACGGCGAAGAAGGCTCTATGTTTCGGCAATGGGGGTATGCTCTGAATAAATTGAGACGTGAGCGCAACGAGCTCGATCCAATGGATATTTGGCATGAGAGCACCCTCTGTATAGAGAAGTTAAGGAAGCAGAATGCACATCGCAATGACCTGGTACCCTTTGTGTTTAATTGGGTACTGGAGGACTGCGCTCGTTTGGAATCCGAAAAGAAATCTTCAGTGCTACGCACGCACGATGAAGCCTTAGAAACGGCAAAACTTGTGATGACTGTCACTGCCATCCGATTGGTTAATCATATCGAACGTGGGCATGAAAATGACAGCTTGAGCGAGGAGGACGATATCGCCAGTGTGATTATCGAAACCATCGGTGACTCAGCTTTTGATTATTATCATGAATTGTTCAACGAGCATAATGTGGACGGTAGGGGAAATAAAATAGTCATCGACCCCTATAATCCTCTTGCGGAATCTTCCGTGGACAATTCCATTCAATTCAAGAAAGAAAGCGACAAAGATAAAATCATTTCTCTCTTGCAGGATCACCTCCGTCCTTTGGATGATCTGTTCGGCGATAATACTTACCAGTCTTTATTCAGTTGTTTTGAAAAGGTATGTGATGATGCCGCCCTCTTAAAACGCTTTATGAATATTAGACCCAACAATAATGAATGGCAGATGAATAAGGTCATGGCACTCAACATTGTCGCCATATTTGTAAAGCTAAAGAGAATTGACACCAACCCAAACCAATTAAATAAGAAAATTGGCGGCAAAAACAACTATACATATCTCGTAGGGGATAAGCCCGATGGAAGTGACAGAAAAAGTTATGCGCTTACACAGCGTCAATACGACCAAGTCGAAGAAATTATAAAAAAATTATGAGTTATTTTAAGAGTATACGTAAGTTGCTGATATCCAGCTCATATTTTTTTCAAAATATTTTTTATTTTATTTTTTGTACATACAGATTTTTGAAATAGTCTGACACAAAAGAAGCTCCTATCTTTGTGCCCGCATCAGGTGGTAAACCCGGTGCGGGCTTTTTCACGTATAGTAAAGCCACAACAATCATGTCTCACCCGAGGGGAGTGGGCAGGAGAAATCTCATGAGGTAAAGGCGGCCGCCGTTTCCCGTGCTTTCTCTTCTCACAACTCTTGGGAAGAATGCAAAAGAAGCACTGGACGCGGCAGCGTGTCCAAAACCGGCGGCAGCAGAAACGCCGCCATCCTTTCGACGACTCCACCACGCTGGGCGACCTCGTGCGCCCGGACCGGTGGGGACGCGTCGACGAACTCATCCGGTCGCTCGACGACTATCTCATGGAATCAGACACTCCGCCACGGCAGCGAACGGGGCTCTTCTTCAAGCCATCGGCACTGAAGGCCTGTCGGCGCAAGTCGTTCTACGTTTTTCTGAGCCATTTTCTGCAGCCTGACACCGGTGGGCAGAGCATTCTCAGAGTCAGTAAAACGGTATTCTTCAGCTACCTCGCTGATAGTGCACACTGTAATTTAGGGGTGTCTATGCAAACGATAAAAGCCGCTGTAAATAAGGCGGTTATCTGGCTTTGATTAACATATTTTTAGAACCACACGCAAGGCTGATTTGCTTGTGAGGGTTGGAAACATAGGGTATATTTGCAAACGTCAACCGAAAGGAAGACAAAACGACAAAACCGGAGGTGGCCACCTTCCTATTTCAAAACTTTTTAATTAGTAATAAAATGAAAAAGACATTTAAAATTATCAAGCTCCTCGCCCTCCGCCAGGGCACTTCGGAGCGCACTGGACAAGAGTGGAAGAGCCGCGAGGTCGTGCTCGAATCAACCGAGGCCGTGATGTATCCCGACCTTATCGTGGCCACCCTGCGCGGTGACTGGGCTGAGAATCCCGACCTCAAGGAAGGCGACATCGTGGAAGCTGCACTGAGCTTCTTCGCCCACGAGAAGGACGGGAGATGGTTTAACAACATTAGAATTATAAAAATTGATAAGCGATGAACAACGAGTTGATAAATTTCCATCATGAGATGTTCGGAGATATCCGGGCAATAGAAAAAGACGGGGAACCGTGGTTCGTGGGAAAGGACGTGGCTGAGGCACTGGGGTATTCTGTTGCAAGAAAAGCTATTCGTGACCACGTAGACGAAGAAGACAAGCAAATCCTAACGTTCCAAAACGGAACCTTTGGAAGCCAGGACATTCCGAACAGAGGGCTTACCATCATCAGCGAGTCGGGGCTCTACTCTCTCGTTCTTTCCTCCAAGCTCTCGCAGGCGAAGGTCTTCAAGCACTGGGTCACCGCCGAGGTGCTGCCCTCCATCCGTCGCCACGGGGCTTATGCCACGGCACCGACGATAGAGAAGATCATCGCGTCACCGGAGTTCGGCATCGCACTGCTGAAGAATCTCCAGCAGGAGCAGAACATGCGACGGGAGGCTGAGCAGCGGGTGAGAAAGCTGCAGCCTTTGGCCGACTACACCTCCCTGATCCTCGCTTGCCCCGAGACGGTGAGCGTCTCACAGGTGGCGCAGGACTACGGCATGTCAGCAGTGGCGTTCAACCGCATCCTCAACCGCGCTGGCATACAGTACAGCGTCGGCGGGCAGTGGGTGCTCTATGCGGCCTACAAGGACCGGGGACTGGTGCAGAGCTATACGTTCAACTACCGCCACAACGACGGCACCGACGGCTGCCGGATGTACACACGATGGACGCAGCGCGGCCGGCTCTTTCTCTACGACATTCTTAAGAAAATAGGTATCATACCGATGATTGAAAAAAACAAATGACTATGAAGATTAATTTGATATTATCCGACGACGACTACCGTCGCATCCTTGCCACGCCGAAGCG
>Ga0310695_10011313_pt1 | contig 12790 bp, 9 predicted proteins | sample RumenRJG_04DNA_FD_203882 | JGI IMG/M metagenome (GOLD analysis project Ga0310695, IMG submission 203882) | Bovine rumen microbial communities from Lethbridge, Alberta, Canada - RJG_04 (v2) (version 2) | ecosystem: Host-associated > Mammals > Digestive system > Stomach > Rumen | place: Canada...
TCTCATTCACCTTCACGGCCGTGAACGGAACCTGCGAGTAGGGATAGCCCGCAGTCTGTGCTTTGGCATGTTGTCCAAAGGCCAAAAGAGTGGCGCACAAAACGAGTGTCTTATAAATCTTCTTCATATCATATTCTTCCGATGATGTCGGTACGGTTAAAGTGTAATTTGATAATTGGGTACAAATTTAAACAAAAAAACGAAAATAACAAAAGTGGCAAAAAGAAAATTAATTGTTAAAAGATTTGCGCTTTTTATGCATTACCTACTTAGTTGCGCGATACTTCTGACAATCTTTCCCGACAGTCGAAATACGTACTTAAGGTGTATTTTTATATTTTTTTATTTAAAAGTTTCCGATTTTTCAGACAATCGCATGATGGTTTAACAGTAAAGTTGTACCTTTGCGGCGGCAAGCAAAAAGCATGGACACAAGTGGCAGATTTATCCCTGCCTCAAGCGATAAAGTGATGGAAGAGGACTTAAAAAAAATGTCGATGCGCAAAAGTAGATTGGATTGTTTGGCAATGTCAAAAAAATCGTTTACATTTGCAAAGGCCAAAGAAAGTCTTATGAGTAAGAAATGGACAAACAAGGGTTTGATATCTGTCCTGAAAAGGAAACTAAGATTCCTTTGTAGGTCTTGATTTATCGGTAACGTACAGTGCTTTGGAAAGGCTATTGCTTCCCGTAATTAAAAAAATATAATGAAAGAAGTAAGATATAGATTGGCAAAACCAAGCGATGCTAAACAAATAACAGATTGTCACTGGCACGTGAGAGACAGATACAATGAAGGGATATTCCTTTCGTTAGGTAAGGGTTTTTTGCGGGCTTACTATGAAGTGATACTTGACGACCCGAATGAAATAATAGTCTGTGCTGAAAATAAAGAGGGGAAAATTGTCGGATTTAGCAGTGGTTCGCTTGACGCCGAATCTCAGGCAAAAAATCTTCTCAACCATAAACTTAAACTTGGATTTGCAGCTATTTTGAGTTTATTAAGGCATCCGTCTTATATTAGAGGTGTTTGGGAAAGATATTCCTCTTTAAAACCGTCTAACGATAAAGTATTCGTCTATATGAAGGGAGCGAGATCTGAGTATTTGTGTTGGAGAAAAGGAGAGGCTGGGAGTATAGGTATGATGCTGTTAGATAAGATTAAATTCAAGTTGATGCATGAGTTTGGCGTACATGAAGTATTCTTTGAAATAGACAAGCAAAATGAACGACTCTTTAATGCTCAACAGAGGATGAAAGAAATAACACTTATTGGTGAATTTGAACTTCCTGATGGCAGGAAAAGAGGTTTGTTCAAGAAAGTATTACGTTAATAATATGTAGGAAATGACAAATTTAGAAAAGTACAACAAAGTATTCTGCGAGACATTGCAAATTGTAGAGAATCAGCTTGCTGGGCTGGAGTATCAAGGTGTGGAGCTTTGGGATTCGGTAGGGCACATGTCTCTGATGGCAGAATTAGAAGATGCATTTGACATCATGCTTGAGACAGATGACATTGTGGATTTTTCTTCATATGAAAAAGGCAAGGAAATTCTGAAGAAATATGATGTAGAGATCTAAGAATTATGGAGCGGAAGACAGTTCTCATTACTGGATGTAATCGTGGCATAGGCAAGGAAGCTGTGAGTCTCTTTGCTGGAAGAGGTTATAATCTCATCTGTTGCATTCGAAAAGAGAATGCCGATTTCTCATCATTCATAGATGGCCTGAAAGTACAGTATGGCATTAGCGTTGAGATTCTCTATTTCGATATGACTGATGAAAACTCTATCAAGGAAGCTTTGAAATCAATTTTGAAGGAGAGGCGGCAAATAGATGTCCTAATCAATAACGCAGGTATTGCTATTGGTGGATTCCTACAGATGACTTCCATGAAACAATTGAAAGAGGTGTTTCAAGTTAACTATTTCTCTCATGTTTTCATCACTCAACTTATTACCAGACTGATGATGCGTCAGAAGAATGGATGTATAATAAACATGGGGTCTGTGGCAGGACTTGACAACTTTGCCGGTTATACAGCTTATGGCGCTAGTAAAGCCGCTATGATGGCATTTACTAGAACGATTGCCCGTGAATTGGCTCCTTATAATATCCGTGTGAATGCGATAGCCCCAGGCTTGACAGATACGGGTATGGCCGGCCAGATGGAAGAAAAGGCATGGAGGGAAATGGTGGAAAGGACTGATATGAAACGTTTAGGCAAGCCAAGTGAGATTGCGCAGATGATGCTTTTCCTTGCTTCTGACGAGGCTTCTTTCATAACTGGTCAGGTCTATCGTGTGGACGGTGGAATGTAAATATTTTAAACAATGGAAATTCAAGAAGTTAAGAAACTAGCCAAGAATTTGCGTAAGGAGATTATAGAATCTTCTTATGCAACAGGTAAGATAGGTGTTCATATCGGACCTGCTTTGTCTGCTGCAGATTATCTTGCCTATCTTTATGGTAATCGGATGAATGTCTCCCCTGAGAAAGTAAATGATGAAGATCGTGACAGATTCGTCTTGAGTAAGGGACATGCCTATGCGGGTTTGTATTCTATTTTGAGCCTTATGGGTTTCTTCACTATAGAGGAATACCATAATAACTTTATGACTGATGGGGGACTTTTCCCTGCCCATCCCATCAAACAGTTGGAAAAAGGAATTGAGTGTTCCAGTGGAAGTTTGGGCATGGGGCTTTCCTTTGCAGTCGGCAAGGCACTTGCAGCCAAGAAAAAAGGACTCGGGTACAAGACCTATGTGCTGATGGGTGATGGAGAATGCAATGAAGGAAGTACGTTTGAGTCATTTGTTTCTGCTGCACAATATAAACTGGACAATCTGATAGTCTTCATTGATCATAATGGTTACCAGCAAGATGGAACTACAGAGGAGGTTATGAATATTCCTTTTAAACCGATGCTGCAGTCTTTAGGATGGGATGTTGTGGAGATTAATGGAAATAGCATTGATGAAATTGACAGGGCTTTTGCTGAACATCAAGGAAAAGGTAAGCCTTTTGTCATCATTGGTAAGACTATCAAAGGTAAGGGAGTTTCATTTATGGAGGGTGTCAATAGTTGGCACCATGCTTCCATGAATGAGGAACAGTATAATCAGGCTATTGAGGAACTTAAATAAGTTAGTGATATGATTGAGATACAAAGAGCCAAAATGCGCATGTGGTCAATGTTGGGGAAACGTGGTACTTTCGGTACCGCTTTGACTGAACTTGCGCCTGAATATGATAATTTGATGGCGATATCAGCTGATTTTGCACGATCATCAGGCTTGGAAAGATATGCCAAGACATATCCTGATAAATTCCTCAATGTTGGTATTGCTGAACAAAATTTGATAGGCATCGCCTCGGGATTGGCAAGTGAAGGATATAATGTCTTTGCAACTTCATTCGCCTCATTTATAACTACTCGCAGTTATGAACAGGTAAAGATACATTGTGGATATATGCGGCACAATGTCAAAGTGGTCGGTCTGGCTGCTGGCTTTGGCGTTCAGCAGCAGGGGAATACACATTATGGACTTGATGACCTTTGCTTAATGCGTGCTATTCCCAATCTGACTATTCTTTCACCTGCAGACTCTACTGAAGTGGTTAAGGCAACACAGGCACTGCTTGAATTTGATGGTCCTGCTTATTTGCGACTGTGTGGTGAAGCAGGTGATCCATTGGTTTACAAAGAAAACTACGACTTTAAAATCGGTAAGGCTATCATTTTGCGTGAAGGAGGTGATGTGACTATTGTAGCAACGGGTACAATGGTATATCAGTCTTTACAGGCAGCAAAGAAACTGGCGGAGGAGGGTATTGAGTGTACTGTTATCAATATACACACCATTGCCCCATTGGACATAGGGGCGATTAATAATTATAGCAGTAATTCCAAATTGGTAGTGACTGTTGAGGAAGGATTCGTATCAGGTGGTCTTGGTGCTGCTGTTACTGAGACGATAATCCGGACTGGTAAGAATAATCCTCCTGTTGAGATAATCGGTCTGGCAGATTTCCCTCATGCTGGAAGTTATAAATATATGTTGGATCAAACGGGTTTGGATGCAACCCATATAGCTGAGCGTATTAAAACAAGATTAGCAGATCTTTAATGGATTCATATTCATACGGCGGCATACAGGTTTATAGGAGTGTCTATGCTCCCGTAAATTCCAATATGTTTGTTATACTTACAGGAAACAAAGCTGTTGTCTTTGATCCAAATGAGAATAGCGAACTGCTGGAGTTGTTTCGTGAGAAAAGAATAAAAGAAGTCCATATTCTACTGACACATGGACATTATGACCATATCAGTGGAGTTTTGTGGTTGAAAGAGCATTACTGTGCAGATGTATATTGTCAGTCAAGATGTGCCGATAGGTTGGCAAACGGCAAACGTTCATTTTCAAGACTGGTTGCAATGGTATTAGCAGAAAAGGATAGAAAAGATGGAGGACATAGATATCAAGATTTTAAAAAGACCTACAAACCTTTTACGATAAAGGCGGATAAAATATTTGAAAAGGAGGACATGCTTAAGATAGGCACATTGGAGTTTAAGGTGACATCTACTCCAGGACATAGTGAAGGGGACGCTTGTTATGTGCTGAATGGCAGGCTCGTATTTACGGGGGATATATTTCTCGAAGACAACGCCGTAGTCACTCGTTTCCCGGGTGGCAATACTAAAGACTACAAAAACCTGGCATTACCGTATCTTCGTTCATTGGATAAGAAGCTAATAGTAATGCCAGGTCATGGTGAGCCTTTTCCCTTGGCCGAAAGAATATATAGAAGAGATGTTGTTTGAATTAAATAATTTTGCATGTAATACTGCCGTTGTGACAGAACAAGGTTTGCAGCTTACTTATGAAGAACTAAAGCAAGCTGCAAATAATGTTACATCTAATCTGGAGCAGAGGAGATTGTGTTTCTGCTTATGTGAAAATACAATAGGCAGTTTCGTAGGGTATGTGGCGTTTATGACGCATAACATACCTACAGTGTTGTTGGATGCCTCTAAGAATATTGGAATCATTGATAAATTGATAGACCACTACCAGCCGCAGTATATTTGGTGCCCGACCGAAAAATATAAGAAGGATGAAGGGTGGTGGAAAAGTGCTAAACCGATAAAGGTGTATGCTGACTATACAATGTTTGAACTTCCTTCTCACGATTATATAATCCATCCTGATGTGCTGTTGCTTCTGACGACATCTGGGACTACAGGCAGCCCGAAGTTAGTGAAATTGACGGAGAAGAATCTTCGGAGCAATGCTGAGTCGATAGCTGAGTATCTGCATATTACTGAAAAGGAAAGGGCTATTACATCATTGCCGATGTATTATTCATTTGGCATGTCTGTAATCAACAGCCATCTTATAAAGGGTGCAACACTGTTACTTACAGACAAGGCTGTCATTCAACGCGAGTTCTTGACTTTCCTAAAGGATGCTAAGGCAACATCTATTGCAGGAGTGCCTTATACATATGAGATGCTTCGTAGACTGCGTTTCATGAGAATGGACTTGCCGGCGTTGAAGACAATGATTCAAGCTGGTGGCAAACTGAACGCCAGCATTGTAAGGGAATATGTGGATAATGCTCTAGTATCTGGCAAGGAGTTTATCGTGATGTATGGTCAGACTGAAGCTGCTCCACGAATGAGCTATTTACCTTTTAATAAGGCTTTGGAGAAATATGCCAGTATTGGCATTGCCATTCCTGGAGGGAAATTATCCGTAAGGGATGAGGCCGACCGGAAAATAACATCACCAAACGTGGATGGTGAGCTGGTTTATGAAGGCCCGAATGTATGTATGGGATATGCAGAGTGTATCGAAGACCTTGCTAAGGGTGACGAGAATCATGGTGTGTTGCATACAGGTGATATTGCTAAGTTTGACAGTGATGGCTTTTTTTACATTACGGGGCGCATGAAGCGTTTTGTAAAGGTGTGGGGTAATCGATGCAATTTGGATGCCATAGAGCAGTTGGTTAAATCAATTACTGCCAGCTGTGCTTGTGTAGGTGTGGACGACAAAATTACAGTATTTGTCACGGAAGAAGGTCTGGATGAGAAAATCAAGACTTTTTTGTGCGACAAGACAGGATTGAATATAAAGGCTTTTGAGGTAAAAGTGATTTCAGAAATACTGACTTTGCCTTCAGGGAAATTGGACTATCAAACAATGTTAAAAAGATATTAGAAATATGACGTTTGAGTATCTGCTAAACATGGCCCCGTATTCTATGGGCAAGGAAGAAAAGCATGCTGTGCTGGATGAATATTTGATGAACTTAACCAAGTTTCATTATGACCATAGTGAGGAATATCGGAAGATGTTGGATGGCTTAGGTGTAGACATCAACTCAATTCAGCACTATGAGGATTTACCATATCTGCCAGTGAGTCTTTTTAAGGATTTGACATTGCGAAGTGTGAGAAAGGAAGATGTTATAAAAACAATGACTTCTTCAGGTACAACAGGTCAAAAGACATCAAAGATTTATCTTGACCGCGAGACTTCTGCTAATCAGACAAAGACACTGACCAAAATAGTCTCTTCTTTACTTGGAAACAAACGCGTGCCGATGATTATTCTTGATTCTCCCAGTGTGGTAAAAGACCGCAGAATGTTTTCTGCTCGCGGTGCGGGTATCTTGGGGTTTTCAATGTTTGGAAGCAAACGCATCTATGCATTGGATGAGAACATGGAACTTGATATTGATGGCATGAAACAGTTTTTGCAGGAGCACAAGGGAGAAACTATTTTCCTTTTTGGTTTCACATTCATGATTTGGCAGCATTTCTATAAGAAACTAAAGGAGAATGGCTACAAGCCAGACCTCTCTAAAGGTGTCATGATTCATGGAGGTGGCTGGAAAAAATTATTGGCCGAATCAGTTTCTATGTCACAGTTCAAACAATGTTTGAATGATGTCTGCAACATCAAAGTAGAGAATGTGCACGATTACTATGGCATGGTGGAACAGACAGGAACCATCTATATTGAGTGTGAGCATGGCCATCTTCATGCCTCCAATTTCTCCGACATCATTATTCGTAATCCCAAAGATTTCTCTATCGCCAAGAATGGAGAATCTGGTATCATAGAGGTTGTTTCTGTGTTACCCAAGAGCTATCCTGGCCATGTGCTGTTGACAGAGGACGAAGGTGTGATATTAGGAGAAGATGATTGTGCTTGCGGGCGTAAAGGCAAATATTTCCATATTCATGGACGCATCAAAAATGCTGAAATAAGAGGCTGTTCTGACACTTATGCTGCTAAGTTTGGCAAACTTTCAGGCTTGGAGTTTGTTATCGGTGATGAACAAACCATTGAACAGATGCAAAATGTTCCTGCACTGCCACCTTTTGCTGAGCCTGTAATTACATTCTTCAACGACTTATCGAAAATGGTGATGAAGCGGGGAAGGGTTTACAGCGATGTGATGACATTCGGCTTTTGGTGTCGTAAAGCTGCATTAATGGCAGAAAAGGCAAAGTACCAGGGACTAGAACATCGTTTAGGACGTGGTATAGTGTTCCATAGCACACCGTCTAATGTTCCTGTCAATTGTGCTTTTAGTTTTGCATCAGGTCTTTTAGCAGGCAATTGCAACATCGTACGTCTGCCGGCTAAAGATTTCGAACAAGTGGAGATTATAACCAACAGTGTCCGAGATTTGTTGGAAACCAACCACAAAGACTTGTCGCCCTACATCTGCTTTGTAAAATATCCTCCTATCAAAGAAATCACAGATTGGTTCTCCAGCATATGCCAAAGCCGTGTAGTCTGGGGAGGGGATGCCACGATTGCAGAGATTCGTCAGTCACCCTTACAGCCTCGTGCCAATGAAGTGAACTTTGCTGACAGGTATTCATTTGCTGTTCTGAACGGTGATGCTTTCCTCAAAGCTGAAGACAAGGAGAAAATTGTACAAAATTTCTATAATGACACTTATTTCTCTGACCAGAATGCTTGTACTGCACCCCGTATCATTGTCTGGTTGGGTGAGCGTAAGAAAGATGCTAAAGAATGTTTCTGGGAGAAAGTGTTGGATTATGCTTCAGCACATTACAATATTGCTCCAGTTCAAACTATAGGGAAGATAAGTGCTCTTTATAAAGTCGCAGCTAATCTTGATTTGTCAAAAGTCACAATCAATCAACCTTTGCTGACACGCATTCAGGTAGATCGGCTTGATCCGACTTTAATGGACTATCGCTTTAATAGCGGTTTTTTCTATGAGTTTGACGCAGAAACGTTGGCGGATATCTTGCCAATTGCCACCATTAAAAGTCAAACGGTGACTTATTATGGCTTGACACGAGAGCAGATAGTTAAGTTCGTCAATGAAGTCCACCCGCATGGTGTAGACCGATTCGTGCCGCTTGGCAAATCTATGGACTTTACGCTCGTATGGGATGGGTATGACCTGATAATGACACTGTCAAGAGTAGTTAATGTGATGTGAGGTTGGCGTAAGCACAGGTACGTCCTAGTTATATTTCAATTAAATTTATTAGGACGCGCCTGTGCTTATATGCCTTTCTGCCTCGGTAATGATGATGTCGGTAATGATTTTCAGATTGCCTTCCTTGGAGAGGCGGGCCTTGGCATAGGCGAATGCCGATGCACCCATTTGGCGGAGTGTGGCTTCCGGCATTTCTGAGAGGTTAACAATGGCTTCGCGTAATAGGTCCTCATTATCGGGCTTCACTACGATTCCGCTACCGGTGCTCCTGATGATTTCTGCACAATCGGAGTCGGGGTCCACACTGGCTACGATGGGGCGGCCTGTCAGCATATAGGCAGTCAACTTGGATGGGGTGGCTGTCTGAGCCACGCCTTTCTTTAGACAGAGTACCAAGATGTCGGCTTCCGACTGCTTGGCAGCTACTTCTGATGGGGCGACAGCACCAAATGAAATGCCTGTTCCAGCCTCCTCGTCCATCTTTTGGCAGATTTCCTTGTCTGGGCCATTGCCGATAATCGACAAATGGAATTTATTCCGGTCTAGCTTTGACACGGCTCTTACAATCATGGTAACATTGGCTGTTGGATTGATGTTGCCAAGGTACATGATTTCACAAACGTTGCCTTTTTTTGATAAAGGCTTGTAATTGGAGATGAATGTGGTGTCGTCTTGCCAATTGCGGACCAAGACATATCGCTCCGGCGCTATTTTTCTTGTCTTGGAGAGATGGGGTATCATGGCGGGTGAGATGGCGAATATCTTGACAGCGCTCCGCTGTACATAGGTATCAATGGGCAACAATAACTTGTAAAGGGTTGTACCCAGCCATTGCGGAAGCTTCGTGCAGTACGATTCAGGATAAATGTCCTGCTCGTGAATAAAGAAAGGAATCCCTCGCTTTTGAGCCGATTTGGCAGTTGAACGTTGGGAGAACAGTGCCCACGTGTTGGCATATATGGCATCTATGGGATGCGGATAGTCCTTAATAAAACGTTCCACGGCTTTTCCAAAGCTGTAACTTTCCCGCGCCCGACCTATAATTTTTGACTCTGGATAAACATAGCTGTCTAAAACCTTCAATTCGAAGGGATGGTTTTTTTTGCTGTTGTCGAATACATAATTGAGCGGCCGTGAAGGCCTGGGGCAGACAACGACCACTTCCTTGCCCAAGGCACACAGTTTTTCCGCAATGTCGAGCGATAAAGTTGCTGACACCACCGGTTCGGGTGGAAAGACGCATGAAACGATAAGTATTTTGCCCATTGCTTAAAGATCCTACAAGGCTTAAAGTTGATAAACTTAGTAGCCGTAAGTTTTTGCAAAGGTAAGCATTTTTTCTCTATTTCCCTTTGGTCAGCTCATTTTTTTTGTTTTTATGGACCAGTTAATTTTATATTAAAGATGTGTGATTTATGTTTTTTTACCATTTTTTTTGTATCCATGTATAAATAAAGAAGTAATTTTGTAGCCAACATATAAATTGTAGAGGATTTTGGCTGCCTGTTAAATAGATTTTTATTGTTAAAGATACCAATGCTTAAAAAGTTTTGAAGACGGGTGGTAATAGTTGCTCAAATATTAAAAACAATCATATCAAAAATATCAAATGAAAAATCTGAAACTGTTTTGTTTTTGGATGGTATTGTTCCTGGCCATGTTGCCTCTTTGTGCATTTGCTCAAGAAGGAACCATCCAATTCGCCGACGCCACTGTGAAATCGCTTTGCGTTGCCGCCTGGGATGCCGACGGTGACGGCGAGCTGAGTTACGACGAGGCTGCTGCGGTGACAGACCTTGGCACATCGTTCGCCGGCACGGCCATCAAGAGATTCGACGAGTTGCAGTACTTCACCTCGCTGACGGAGATACCTGCAGGAGCTTTCAAAGACTGCAAGGGTCTGTCCTCTGTCACGCTTCCCCCTTCTGTGAAGAGTATCGGCGAGTCGGCCTTCCACGCCTGCTACAAACTGACGGCCTTCGACTTTGAGGGTATAGAGCGTATCGGTGCGAGCGCCTTCCACGCCTGTATCCACCTCACCGCTGTCGACCTTCCTAAGTCGGTGGTGAGCGTGGGCTCCAAGGCCTTCTTCTACAATAACGACCTGCCCTCGGCCGTCATCCGTTCGCCGCAGGCTGAGATAGCCGCCGACGCTTTCACGAGATGCGCGATTCTGGCGGAGATGACGATACCCGCTGTTCTTGCACCTTCGTTTGTTCCTTCCTCGGTGACCTCGCTGCACCTGGTGTTCGAGCCTGAGACGGCCTACAGCACGTTCTGCAGTGGCAACTCCCTCGACTTCAGCCAGACGGAGGGTGTGACGGCCTACACGGTTTCGGGCTACCTCGACGGTTCAGTCTACCTGATGGAGGCCACTGACGTTCCCGCCGGCACGGGCCTTGTGGTCCATGCCACTCCTGGCGAGCGCTACGAGCTGCATCTTGGCAGCGGCGCAGCCTTTACGGCACCCAACCACCTGGTGGGCGTTGAGAGCGCCACCACGGTTGCCGCCACCGCCGACGGCAAGCGGAGCCTTGTGCTGGCCCAGCCGGGCGATGCCGCCGCCTTCACGGCCCTTGCCGAGGACGCTGAGGTAGGTGCCCATGAGGCATACCTACGTTTGAGCGAGACGGCCGTAGCCGCCGGCGAGACCTATCCCACGACAGTATCTGACCGCGCTCCGGTGGAGGTGATTGACTTCGCCGACGCCACTGTGAAGTCCCTCTGCGTTGCAGCCTGGGACACCGACGGCGACGGCGAGCTGAGCTATGAGGAGGCTGCCGCCGTGACCGACCTCGGCATGTCGTTTGCCGGCACCGCCATCAAGAGCTTCGACGAGCTGCAGTACTTCACCTCGCTGACGGAGATACCTGCAGGAGCTTTCAAAGACTGCAAGGGTCTGTCCTCTGTCACGCTTCCCCCTTCTGTGAAGAGTATCGGCGAGTCGGCCTTCCACGCCTGCTACAAACTGACGGCCTTCGACTTTGAGGGTATAGAGCGTATCGGTGCGAGCGCCTTCCACGCCTGTATCCACCTCACCGCTGTCGACCTTCCTAAGTCGGTGGTGAGCGTGGGCTCCAAGGCCTTCTTCTACAATAACGACCTGCCCTCGGCCGTCATCCGTTCGCCGCAGGCTGAGATAGCCGCCGACGCTTTCATGAGATGCGGAATCCTGACGGAGATGACAATGCCCGCCGTCCTGGCCACCACCTTTGTTCCCTCCACGGTTACCTCGCTGCACCTGGTGTTCGAGCCTGAGACGGCCTACACAACGTTCTGCAGTGGCAACTCCCTCGACTTCAGCCAGACGGAGGGTGTGACGGCCTACACGGTTTCGGGCTACCTCGACGGTTCGGTCTACCTGATGGAGGCCACCGACGTTCCCGCCGGCACGGGTCTTGTGGTCCATGCCACTCCTGGCGAGCGCTACGAGCTGCATCTTGGCAGCGGCGCAGCCTTTACGGCACCCAACCACCTGGTGGGTGTTGAGAACGCCACCACGGTTGCCGCCACCGCCGACGGCAAGCGGAACCTTGTGCTGGCCCAGCCGGGCGATGCCGCCGCCTTCACGGCTCTTGCCGAGGATGCTGAGGTAGGTGCCCACGAGGCCTATCTTGCCCTTGGCGAGGAAATAGTGACCGCCGGCGAGACCTATCCCACAATGGTTTCCGACCGCGTGCCGGTGGAGGTGATTGACTTCGCCGATGCTACAGTGAAGTCGCTCTGCGTGGCAGCCTGGGATACCGACGGCGACGGCGAGCTGAGCTATGAGGAGGCTGCCGCTGTGACCGACCTCGGCACTTCGTTCGCCGGCACCACGATCAAGAGCTTCGACGAGCTGCAGTACTTCACTTCGCTGACGGAGATTCCCGCTGAGGCCTTCAAGGGCTGCAATAGTCTGGCATCTGTCACGCTTTCCCCTTCGGTGAAGAGTATTGGCGAGTCTGCCTTCCGTACCTGCTACAAACTTGCTTCCTTTGACTTCGAGGGTATTGAGCGCATCGGTGTGAACGCCTTCTACGCCTGTAACCGCCTCGCCAGCATCGACCTTCCGAAGTCGGTGGTGAGCGTGGGTTCCAATGCTTTCTTCTATAATACCAAGTTGACCTCGGTCACTGTCCGCTCGCCGCAGGCCGTGATAGCCGCCGACGCTTTCACGAGATGCGGAATCCTGACGGAGATGACAATGCCCGCCGTCCTGGCCACCACCTTTGTTCCCTCCACGGTTACCTCGCTGCACCTGGTGTTCGAGCCTGAGACGGCCTACACAACGTTCTGCAGTGGC
>Ga0310695_10011317_pt1 | contig 12784 bp, 21 predicted proteins | sample RumenRJG_04DNA_FD_203882 | JGI IMG/M metagenome (GOLD analysis project Ga0310695, IMG submission 203882) | Bovine rumen microbial communities from Lethbridge, Alberta, Canada - RJG_04 (v2) (version 2) | ecosystem: Host-associated > Mammals > Digestive system > Stomach > Rumen | place: Canada...
CTGTTCTCTCATCTGCTCAACCAGTACCTTCAGCTCAACCGCAACCTGAGTTATCTCAAGATTTGATGCCTTTGAGGCTAAAGTGTTGGATTCACGGTTGAACTCCTGCATCATGAAATCAAGGCGCTTTCCGCAGATGCCTCCCTTTTCAAGAATGCTTTTTACTTCCTTAACATGAGCCAGAAGTCGGTCATACTCCTCACGAACGTCAGCTCGCTGAGCTGCCAGAGCAACCTCCTGCTCCAGTCTTTCAGGATTGACGTTTACATCCAGTGTACTGATTTTACTTACAATTCTCTGTCTTTCCAGCTCAACCAGCTTCTCCAGCTGTGCTCCAACGATCTTAGATAACTCGACTATCTTATCCAGTCTGGAGATTAGAGCCTCTTTTAGTTTGATTCCTTCCTTTCTGCGGTTTTCTTTCAGGGTATCAATAGCCTCTGAGAAGTTTCTTAAAATCTCCTCATCTATAAGTTCCTGAAGATTAGCTTCCTGACTGATTACTCCAGGGTAGTTCAGTATCTCCAGGGCATTAACGTTTGACTGAGGCAGTTCCTGGTTTATTTTGGATACTGCATTAGTCAGGGCATGCAGCACATCCTGATTGATATTAAGAGAATCTGTAGCATTTAAGGCATAGCTAAGATAGCAGTCAATCTTTCCTCGGGTCAGTTTTTCCTGAATAATGCTTCTGAGTTTTGAATCAAGATGTCTTAGCTGATCCGGCATTTTGAGGTAAATTTCAAGAAAGCGGTTGTTGACAGAGGTGATATCAATACTGATGTTAACTCTGTCGGTGTTTATGATTCTGTTTGATGAACCGGTCATGCTGGAAATATCAGCCATAATTACCTCGTTTTCTCAGAAATGATTTCAAATTACCTGAACATTTTAAGCATTTGCACTGCTCTTTTGCAAACAACATTTTTGTTTTGGAATCCTGGTAATAATAATGTAAGATGTGCGAAAACTTTCGAGGTTAAAAATGCAGGAATATCAGAGAAAATTCATTGAACTTGCTTTAAGCAAGGGTGTTTTAAAATTCGGCAGCTTTGTTCTCAAATCAGGAAGAACCAGCCCATATTTCTTCAATGCAGGCGGTTTCAATACCGGTGAAGATCTGGCAACTCTTGGTTCATGCTATGCTCATGCCCTGGTGGATGCCGGCATATCATTTGACGTCCTGTTCGGACCTGCTTACAAAGGAATCCCTCTAGCCTGTGCTACTGCCATGGCTTTATCTTCTGAGCACAACAGAAATGTTCCATGGTGCTTCAACCGTAAAGAGAAGAAAGACCACGGTGAAGGTGGAAATCTGGTAGGCGCTCCTTTAAAGGGGGATATTCTGCTGGTTGACGATGTAATCACCGCAGGTACCGCAATTCGCGAGTCTGAAGCTCTGATTAAGGAGAATGGCGCACATTTTAAGGCAGCAATTATTGCTTTAAACCGCATGGAAAAGGGTAAAGGCGAAAAGAGTGCTATTGCCGAGGCAGAGGAGCAGATTGGAATTAAGATTATTTCCATCGTTACATTTGATGATTTGCTCAAATATATTGAGAACGATGACAAGCTAAAAGAGCATATTCCAGCAATGCTCGAGTACAGAAAACAGTACGGAGCCTAACTTACATTTCTACACTGTTTCCTCTGTGAAGCAGTGTAGTCCTACTTTTTTTCTTCCTTTTCAACTATACCTTTCTTACAGTAGTTTGCACTTATCTGAGAGAACTCACATCCGCAGTAAAGCTGATTATAGAAGTCGATTTCCTTTACCAGCTCATAGCGTCTGCCTACAAGGCCTTCCTTTCTCCAGTCCTGATCCCAGTAGAAGGTTCCTTCTACTTTATCCTGAGCTCTGAATCCTGCTTCATCTACCTGTTTTTTACTTTTCCATCTTGAGGTACACAGGGTGGTTGTGAAGGTGTTGATATCACGGGATTTAGCAAAAAGAGCAGTTACTGTAAGTCTGTGAGTGAAGCACTTAAGACAGCGGCGACCTCTTTCTGGTTCATCCTCAAGTCCCTTTACTGCATCAAGCCACATTCTGTAGTCATAGTCGCCGATTACATATTCAATTTGTAGAAGTTCACACAGGTGAATCCATTCATCGCGTCTTTTTTCGTATTCTTCTGTTGGATAGATATTTGGATTGTAGAAAAACATCAGAGGCCTGATCTTGTTGAAGATTAGACATTCAACAAGACTTGTTGAGCATGGGGCACAGCAACAGTGAACAACCAGACCATTGGCATTGTCAGGAAGTTTAAGATCTCTTTTAGGCGAGTCTTTTGCAAAGTTGTCCGGCAGTCTGAAATTAAAATCCATGCTGGTTTTATATCCTTTATATATACGAAAACAGGCGGTGATTATATCACTTTTCTTTGACTATACTTAAGGTATTGCAAAACCGACATTTGCATCTAAGCTGTCGGTGTTAATCAGAAAATAGTGTGTTTTTCAGACTTTGGAGTATGATATACGGCTAACAAATATGACACCTGGTGAAACAAGGTGTTAATACTCTGATTTATAAAGATTTTGTATTCTTAAAGGCTACTTTATGATATTCAGTTCGGACAAGAGAAATCTTCTGAGTCTTGCGGTGCCGGTTATCCTGACTCTGATTTTATATGGGGTATATGATTTTTCTTTACGCAGTTATATAACCTTTTTTATGTACCTGACTCTGGGCATAGTCTCTATTTTTATGGCTTTCCGACTCTCTGTATTTAAGAAGCCACTTATAAGGTTTGCCATTGTTTTTCTGTTTACCTATATGAGTGTCTATGTATTTTCTCTGCTGCTGGGACTAAATACATCGCTGTTTGATTTCTGTAAAGGTGTTGCTTTTTCCCTGGTGGCCTTTTCCGCCTGTACCATGGTAAAAGCTCTTGCTCTGGCCATAGAGACTGTTTTTTTAAGGAAAATCTGTCTGGTTATTTCCTATGTGGTGCTTTTTGCCTTTGTTCTTCTTCCCTCAGTTCTCATCTGTTATTTTGTGGCCACAGGTTCGCTGATTTCCTCTGATATCATCATCGCTCTGGCACAGACAAATGCTACAGAAGGTACAGAATTCATTCAGAGTAATTTCAATATCATGTGGTTCCTGGCCTTTGTTGCTCTGGTCGTTATATATGCAATCAATGCCTTTTTCTTCAGAAAGGTTGAGGGGGTTGATTCAAAGAATCTTTCTGTGTTTCTGTCTTTCTTCCTCTGTCTTGCCTCATCTGTTTGGCTGGCTCTGCCAAGAATGGACTATCTGCCATTCTCTATAATAAAGGTTACGTCAAAACAGCTGGATAACTTTGAAATCTACAAACAGCAGAAATCACAGCGTCTTGCAAAGCTCAATAAGCTTAACACGCTGAAGCTATCTGACTCAACTGATCCTGCAGGCAATCTTTTTGTGCTCGTGGTTGGGGAGTCTGAAACTCGAGACAGAATGCAGGCTTATGGTTTTGATAGGGAAAACACTCCATATCTGTGTGAACAGCTAAAGAATCCAAATCATATTCTGTTTACCAATGCCTACTCTTCCTGGCCTCAGACAGTTCAGGCGTTATCCTATTCTCTGACCGAGGCAAATCAGTACCAGAAAAAACAGACTGTTGATGCTTATTCAATCATTGAGCTTGCCAGAGCCTCTGGATTTGATACCTACTGGATCAGTAATCAGCGTAAATACGGAGTCTATGAAACTCCAGTAACTGTTATCTCTTCTACTGCAAATCATGAAATCTGGGTAAACGGTTCCTCAAAGATGGAAGGAGTTTTCTTTGACGAGGAGATAGTAAAGAGATTCCCAAACATTGATGACAACAAGAACGTATTTGTGGTTATTCATCTGATGGGAAGTCATCAGAAGTACGATAAGCGACTGCCTTCAGAGTTTATTAGATTTGAAGGACAGGATGAGACTCTGGACTATTATGATGATACCGTACTCTATACAGACTATATTCTTGAGAAGATATACTCAAAGGCCAGTGAGAAATCCAATTTCAAGGCTATGATCTACTTCTCTGATCATGGAGAGGATCCTCATGTGGTAGGCGGTCATGATCCTGTAAATCTCAATGGTCAGATGCTGAGAATTCCTTTGGCGGTCTATCTATCTGATAGATACGTTCAGGATAATCCTAAAATCCATGACGCACTTGTCCAGAACAAGGATAAGTATTTTTCAAATGATCTTATTTTTGATCTTACAGTACGTATTATGGGGATAAGCGGTCTGGCTGGAATGGATGACAGTCTGAATCTGGCAGATAAAGCCTATGCTCTTGATAAAAAGAGCGTCCTGACCATGTATGGCAAGATGCATCTTGATGAAATTCCTGAGACAAAACATTAGTGAATTTTTTTCCTACTGAGCTTCTGAATTAGACAGAGTAATAACTTTTTGTTTGGAAAGTAATTTTTAAATAATTAAAAAAAAAGCTTGCGCAGAAGCTAAAATTCAGTATAATAATGGCACTTTGTATCCATACCCTTAGTGTATGGAATTACAAACCAGCCCTACTTCTATATGATGCGGCTGTGGATACTCTCCCTAATTTTGGGAGTAATTGGTAATTACGACACTTCCTCTCTATCGATCCGAAATGAGAAGGCGGGTGTTGTATGTTCTTTTATTTTTAAAATGGAGTCTGCAATGCAGAATCAAAGAATTAGGATCCGTCTAAAGGCATACGACCACAGATTGATCGATCATTCAACCGCTGAAATTGTTGAGACCGCAAAGCGCACTGGTGCTCAGGTTCGCGGTCCAATTCCGCTTCCTACTCGTAAGGAGCGCTACACAATCCTTATCTCTCCACATGTTAACAAAGATGCTCGTGATCAGTACGAAATCCGTACTCACAAGCGCTTAGTTGATATCGTTGAGCCAACTGAGAAGACTGTAGACGCATTAATGCGTTTAGATCTTGCAGCTGGTGTGGATGTTCAGATCAGCCTTCGCTAATAGGGGAATAATACAATGTCAATCGGTTTAATCGGCCGCAAGCTTGGTATGACCCGTGTTTTCAATGAGAACGGCAAATCTGTTCCAGTAACAGTCATCCAGGTTGAGGCAAACCGCGTAACCCAGATCAAGAACCTAGAGAATGACGGCTATACCGCTATTCAGGTTACAACTGGTGATCGCAAAGCAAGTCGTATGACCAAAGCTGAAATTGGTCACTTCGCAAAGTCAGGCGTACAGGCAGGCCGTGGCTTATGGGAGTTCCGTTTAACTGATACCGAGCTAGCTTCATACAAAGTTGGCGACGAGATCAAAGTAGACGCTTTCCAAGATGTTAAGAAAGTAGACGTTACCGGCCAGTCAAAAGGTAAAGGTACTGCAGGTACTATCAAGCGTTACAACTTCTTACACCAGGATTATACACACGGTAACTCACGTTCACATCGTGTACCTGGTTCTACCGGTCAGAACCAAACTCCAGGTAGAGTTTTCAAGGGCAAGAAGATGGTTGGTCACATGGGTTCTGAGAAGGTTACTGTACAGTGCCTTGACTTAGTTCGCATCGACGCAGAACGCAATCTACTTCTCGTAAAAGGCGCTGTTCCAGGTGCTAATAACGGTGACGTGATTGTAAGACCAAGTCTTAAAGCTTAACCCGAGGTAATAGGATCATGGAATTAAAGTTAGTTGGCGCAGACAAGCAGCTAGAAGTGCTAGACAGCACCTTTGGTCGCGAGTTCAACGAGCCATTAGTGCACCAGGTAGTTGTTTCATACCTAAGCACTGCACGCGCCGGTACTAAAGCTCAGAAGACCCGTTCTGAGGTTTCAGGCGGCGGTAAGAAGCCTTTCCGTCAGAAGGGCACAGGTCGCGCACGCGCAGGTTCTACCCGTTCTCCATTATGGCGTGCAGGTGGTACTGTATTTGCTGCTAAGCCACAGGATTGGACTCAGAAGGTAAATCGTAAGATGTACCGTGTTGCAATGTGCAGCATCCTATCTGAGTTAGTTCGTCAGGACCGTTTAGTTGTTGTTGACGATTTCAAGGTAGAAGACCACAAGACCAAGTCTTTAGTTAATAAGCTAAAGGATCTAGGTCTAAAGCAGGTTCTAATTGTTACTGATGCTTTCGAACAGAATTTATTCTTAGCATCTCGTAACCTATACAGAGTAGAAGTTTGCCAGCCAGGTACTGCTGAGTTCAACCCAGTAAATCTAGTTGGTTTCGACAAGGTTCTAATGACTTCTGCAGCTGTTAAGAAGGTAGAGGAGTTGCTTAAATAATGTCTGAAGCTCGTTTATTAAATGTTCTTCGTGCACCAGTTATCTCTGAGAAGAGCACCGCTGCACAGGAAAAGAATACTCTAGTATTCAAGGTATTAAAGGACGCAACCAAGGAAGAAATCAAAGCTGCTGTTGAGATGATCTTCAATGTGAAGGTTGAAGGTGTTCGCACCCTAAACTTCCAGGGTAAAGTACGTCGCACTGCACGTGGTATTGGCAAGCGTTCAGACTGGAAAAAGGCTTATGTTACTCTTCCAGAGGGCACTCAGTTAGATCTTGAGGCTACCTCACAGCAGATTAACAAGGAGAGCAAATAATGGCAATCGTTAAGGCAAAGCCAACCACTCCAGCTCGTCGTCACGTTGTTCAGGTTAAGACCCCTGGCTTATGGAAAGGTGGTCCATTACGTTCTCTAACCGTTGAGAAGCGTAAGACTGGTGGTCGTGATAATTACGGTCACATTTCAACTCGTCACATTGGTGGTGGTCACAAGCAGCGCTATCGTTTAATCGATTTCAAGCGTCAGAAGGATGGTATTGAGGCACGCGTAGAGCGTATTGAGTATGATCCAAACCGTTCAGCTCACATCGCATTAGTTTGCTATACCGATGGTACCCGCAGCTATATCCTAGCTCCTAAGGGCTTAAAGCAGGGTGATGTTGTTGTTTCAGGTGTTGATGCTCCTATCAAGGTAGGTAATGCATTACCAATGCGCAACATTCCTCTAGGTACTACCATTCACGCAGTTGAGTTAAACCCAGGTGCAGGTGCTGTATTCGCACGTTCAGCTGGCTGCTACTGTGAACTAGTTGCTAAAGAAGGTGCTTATGTAACCTTACGTATGCGTTCAGGCGAAATGCGTAAAGTTTTAGCAGAAGGCCGTGCAACTGTTGGTGAAATCGGTAATGGCGAGCACATGCTTGCTCAGTTAGGTAAAGCTGGTGCTAACCGTTGGCGCGGTGTACGTCCAACCGTTCGTGGTATGTCAATGAACCCTATCGATCACCCACATGGTGGTGGTGAGGGCCGTAACAAGGGCATTCAGCCACGTTCTCCTTGGGGTACTCCATGTAAGGGTTACAAGACCCGTAAGAACAAGCGTACTGACAAGTACATTGTTCATCACCGTTAATCGATAGCGAGGATTTAAAATGCCACGTTCTTTGAAAAAAGGTCCATTTATTGATGCGTCCTTATTAAAGAAGGTACTAAAGGTTCTTGAGACTGGTGACAAGAAGCCAGTTAAGACCTGGTCACGCCGTTCAGTTATCATTCCTCAGATGATTGGAATGACCATCGCTGTTCACAACGGTCGTCAACATGTACCTGTATTCGTTTCAGACGAAATGGTTGGTCACAAGCTAGGTGAGTTTGCACCTACTCGTACCTTTAAGGGTCACACCGTAGCTGATGCTAAGGCCTAATTGGAGTTTAATGTAATGGAAGTTAAAGCAATCCACAAATATGCTCGCTCTTCTGCTCAGAAAACCCGCCTGGTCGCAGATCAAGTTCGCGGTTTACCTGTTCAGAAAGCTCTGGATTTGTTAGAGTTCAGCCCAAAGAAGGCTGCTGCACTAATCCGTAAAGTTCTGCTTTCAGCAATTGCTAACGCAGAGCACAATCAGTCTTTAGACATCGACGATTTAGTTGTTGCTAAGATTATGGTTGATGAGGGTCCATCTTTAAAGCGTATCATGCCACGTGCTAAAGGCCGTGCTGACCGCATCGTAAAGCGTACCTCTCACATTACCGTTGTTGTTGCAGAGCGTTAGGAGTAAATATGGGTCAGAAAATTAATCCAAACGGAATTCGTCTAGGTATCACCAGACCATATTCATCAGTTTGGTATGCATCTACTGCACAGTTCCCAGCTAACATCAAGAGCGATGCCGAAGTTCGTAAGTATTTAACTGCTGAACTGAAGAATGCATCTGTTTCTAAGATTGTTATCGATCGTCCTGCAAAGAGCATTCGTGTAACTATCTGCACTGCTCGTCCTGGTATCGTAATTGGTAAGAAGGGCGAAGACGTTGAGAAGTTACGTCAGAAGATCTCTGCAATTGCTGGTGTTCCAGCTCAGGTTAATATCAGCGAGATTCGCAAGCCTGATCTAGACGCTAAGTTAGTTGCTGATTCTATTGCTTCTCAGTTAGAGCGTCGTGTAATGTTCCGTCGCGCTATGAAGAAGGCAATCCAGAATGCAATGCGTGCTGGTGCTAAGGGTATCAAGGTTGAAGTATCAGGCCGTTTAGGTGGTGCTGAAATCGCTCGTTCAGAGTGGCTACGTGAAGGTCGCGTACCTCTACACACTCTACGTGCTGATATCGACTACGCTTTATCAGAGGCTGTTACAACCTATGGTGTAATCGGTGTTAAGGTTTGGATCTTCAAGGGTGAAGTTTTAGGTGGTCTACCACTAACTCAGGAAGAGACTGAGAACCGTAACAATGCAGCTGCTCCAGCAGGTCGTCGTGGTCGTCGCGATGAGAACCAGGCTCGTCCAGGCCGTGGTCGTCGTGGTGCTAAGAAGGCTGAAGAAGCAAAGGCTTCTGAGTAACGGAGAAGGATAAATGTTACAACCAAAACGTACTAAATATCGTAAGACTCAGAAAGGCCGTAACGAGGGTCTAGCATACGCTGGCTCAACCGTTTCATTCGGCGAGTTTGGTCTTAAGGCAACTTCTCGCGGTCAGATTACTGCTCGTGAGATCGAAGCTGCACGTCGTGCATTCACCCGTGAGATGAAGCGTGAAGGTAAAGTTTGGATTCGTGTATTCCCAGACAAGCCAATCACTCAGAAAGCTCTAGGTGTTCGTATGGGTAAAGGTAAAGGTACTGTTGAGTACTGGGTTGCTCCAATTCAGCCTGGTCGTGTACTTTTCGAGATTGGTGGTATTACTGAAGAAGTTGCTCGTGAGGCATTCCGTCTTGCAGCTGCTAAACTTTCTGTAACAACTACCTTCGTTCGTAAGCAGGTGATCTAATGCAAGCAAACGATTTACGTAATAAGTCCGTTGAAGACTTAAAGACTGAACTTTCAAATCTTCAGCGCGAGCAGTTTAATCTACGTTTTCAGTTAAAGACTGGTTCATTACAGCAGACTGACAACGTTCGTAAGGTACGTCGCGACATCGCACGTATTAACACTATCCTTTCTGAGAAGTTAAACTCAGAGAGCGCAAAGTAGAGGAAGACATAAATGTCAGAGAAAATCGCTCGTTCCCTACGTGGTCGTGTTGTTAGCGACAAGATGCAGAAGGCTTGTGTAGTTGCTGTTGAGCGCCGTGTTGCTCACCCAGTATACGGTAAGATTATTACCCGTACTACCAAGTTCCACGTATCTGATGCTGAGAACGCTGCTCACGTTGGTGATATTGTTGAGATTTGCGAATGCAGACCAGTTTCTAAGACTATCGCTTGGAAGCTAGTTAGCGTAATCGAGAAGGCTGTTAACGCCTAATAAAATATAAAAAAGAGACCGCTGCATTTTTGTGCTTGCGGTCTCTTTTTTTTTGTGGTATATTTTAGCGCCTTTCTAATTTTGTTTTAGAAAGTTGTTTTAATTGGTATTAACCGGAGCATTTACAAATGATCCAGATGCAAAGCATGCTTGACGTTGCCGACAATTCTGGCGCACGTGCTGTTATGTGTATTAAGGTTTTAGGTGGTTCACACCGCCGTTACGCAGGCATTGGCGACATTATTAAGGTGTCTGTAAAAGACGCTATTCCTCGCGGCAAAGTTAAGAAGGGCGACGTACTAGACGCTGTTGTTGTTCGCACCAAGAAAGGTGTTCGCAGACCAGACGGTTCAGTAATTCGCTTTGACAGTAACGCAGCAGTTCTTTTAACTGCACAGCATGAGCCTATTGGTACTCGTATTTTCGGACCTGTTACTCGTGAACTACGTTCAGAGCAGTTTATGAAGATCGTATCATTAGCTCCAGAAGTACTCTAATTTAAAATCGGGAGTATTAAAACTATGGCAGCGAAAATTCGCACCAATGACGAAGTAATCGTTATCACTGGTAAAGATAAGGGCAAGACTGGTAAAGTTACCCGCGTATTACCAAGTGAGCACAAGGTGTTTGTAGAAGGCATTAATGTCAAGAAAAAACACCAGAAACCTAACCCAAATCTTGGCATTCAGGGCGGTATTGTTGACTTAGTAGCACCTATCGATGTTTCTAACGTTGCAATCTATAACCCAGATACTAAGAAAGCAGATCGTGTTGGTTTTAGAGTAGAAGACGGTAAGAAAGTTCGTTTCTTCAAGTCTAACGATAAGACTATCCCTTCAGCTAAGTAGTGTTTATTAAAGGAGAATAACGATGGCGAAACTGCATGATCTATACAAGCAGGAAGTAATCAAAGCCTTAACAGAAAAATTTGGTTACAAGACAATCATGCAAGTCCCTCGGATTGAGAAGATCACCCTGAATATGGGTGTTGGTGAAGCAGTTGCAGACAAGAAAGTTCTAGAGAACGCTGCAAAGGACATGACCGCTATTGCTGGTCAGAAGCCTCTAATCACCAAAGTTCGCAAATCCGTAGCGGGCTTCCATATTCGTGAGGGCTATCCAATCGGTTGTAAAGTTACCCTACGCGGTGAGCGTATGTGGGAGTTCCTCGAGCGTTTAATCGTGATTGCAATTCCACGTATCCGTGATTTCCGTGGCTTATCAGCTAAGTCATTTGATGGTAGAGGAAATTACTCTATGGGCGTACGTGAGCAAATCATTTTCCCTGAGATCGATTTTGATAAAGTTGATACAGTTCGTGGCTTAGATATTACTATCACCACCACTGCTAAGTCAGATGAAGAAGGCAGAGCACTTCTTGAGGCTTTCAACTTCCCATTCCGTACTCAGGCCAACAAGTAATTCGAGGACGAACTAATGGCTAAGACTTCAATGATTTACAGAGATCTTAAGAGAAAGCGTCTTGCAGAGCAGTATCGTGCAAAGCGTGAAGATCTCAAAAAGATTATTTCAAGTGTTTCTTCTTCAGATGAAGAGCGCTTCGCTGCAGTGCAAGCATTAGCTTCACTACCTCGCGATTCAAGCCCTTCACGTCAGCGTAACCGCTGCAGTGAGACTGGTCGTCCACATGGTTACTTACGTAAGTTCGGTTTATGCCGTATCAAGCTACGTGAGCACATGATGCGTGGCGAGATCCCTGGTCTACACAAGGCTAGCTGGTAAGAGGAGAGATACAAATGATGCAAGATCCTATTGCGGATTTACTAACCCGCATTCGCAACGGCCAGGCATCTGGCAAAGTTTCCGTTTCAATGCCTTCATCAAAGTTAAAGGTTGCTATTGCTAACCTACTACTGAAGGAAGGTTACATTTCTTCAGTTTCTGAGAACGGAGACGTTAAGAAGGTTTTAGAAATTGGCCTTAAGTACTACGAAGGTGCTCCAGTTATCGAGTTAATCCAGCGTGTTTCACGTCCTGGTCTTCGTATTTACAAGAGAAGCAACGAGCTACCACGTATCATGAACGGTTTAGGTATCGCTGTTATCTCTACTTCTAAAGGCTTAATGACCGATCGTGCTGCCCGTAAGGATGGCTTGGGCGGCGAAGTTATCTGCTACGTCGCATAATTTAGGGAGGCAACATGTCACGTATTGCTAAGGAACCTATCGTTGTTCCTCAGGGCGTCGAAGTTTCTCTCGACGGTCAGAAAGTTACCATCAAGTCTAAGAAAGGCGAGATGAGCTTAAATGTACATCCTTTAGTTACTGTTACCGTTGATAACGGCCAGATTAAGGTTGCACAGAAAGATGAGTCTCAGGACTCAAACATGCAGTCTGGTACCACTCGTGCTCTTCTACACAACATGGTTGTTGGTTTAGATAAGGGCTTCGAGAAGGCATTAAAGCTAGTTGGTGTTGGTTACCGTGCTGCTGTTAAGGGTAAGGTTCTAAACTTAGTTTTAGGCTACTCACATCCAATCGATTTCGAGCTACCAGAGGGTATCACCGCTGAGTGCCCAGCTCAGACTGACATTATTTTAAAGAGCTATGATAAGGCTCTGCTAGGTCAGGTTGCAGCTAAGGTTCGCGCATTCCGTGCTCCTGAGCCATACAAGGGCAAGGGTGTTCGTTATGCTGACGAAATCATTCACATTAAAGAAGCTAAGAAGAAATAATAGGGTGGCATAACATGTTCGATAAGAAAGAAGCACGCATTCGCCGCGCTACTAAGTCTCGTGCAAAGATGCATGAGTTAGGTGTAACCCGTTTAGTTGTTACCCGTACTCCACGTCACATTTATGCACAGATTATCAGCAATGATAACCGTGTTTTAGCTTCAGCTAGCACTTTAGATAAGGACCTTGCAAAGGACCTTAAGTACACTGGCAACATCGAGGCTGCTAAGGCAGTTGGTAAGGCTGTTGCTGAGCGTGCAATTGCAGCTAAGGTTGAAACCGTAGCTTTTGACAGATCAGGCTATCAGTATCACGGTCGTGTAGCAGCATTAGCTGACGCAGCTCGTGAAGCCGGCCTTAAGTTCTAGGAGTGTGAA
>Ga0310695_10011318_pt1 | contig 12783 bp, 6 predicted proteins | sample RumenRJG_04DNA_FD_203882 | JGI IMG/M metagenome (GOLD analysis project Ga0310695, IMG submission 203882) | Bovine rumen microbial communities from Lethbridge, Alberta, Canada - RJG_04 (v2) (version 2) | ecosystem: Host-associated > Mammals > Digestive system > Stomach > Rumen | place: Canada...
AAAAAACATTGGAAAGGATTACAACGGCTTTGAACTGCTGCTTGTAGAAAACCTTCCGGATTACGATACAAAGGCAGTTTATCTGCGTCATAAAAAAACAGGTCTTGAAGTTTACCATATACTTGCTGACGATGACGAAAATCTTTTTTCGTTCGGATTCAGAACGCTCTCCAGAAATTCAAAGGGTACTGCACATATAATGGAACATTCCGTATTGTGTGGTTCTGAAAAATATCCTCTAAAAGAACCGTTTGCAACTTTGGAAAACCGAAGCGTAAAAACTTATTTAAATGCATTTACTTATTCAGATAAAACTGCTTATCCGGCAGCGTCGTTAATCCGTTCGGATTATTTTAACATAATGGATGTTTATGCCGATGCTGTATTTTTCCCGCTGCTTTCAAAGGAAACTTTTTTGCAGGAAGGACACCGGCTCGAAATTGATGATGACGGAAAGCTTTCTGTTCAGGGTGTTGTTTACAACGAAATGAAGGGTGTTTATTCGTCATTCAGCAGTGTGGCTCTTCATAATCTTATAAGTGCAATGTATCCGGGCTCTTTTGCAAGCTATGATTCCGGCGGAGATCCTCTTGAAATTACAAGCCTTACCTATGAACAGTTTTGTGATTTTCATCAGAAATTTTATAATCCTGATAACTGTCTTTTGTTTTTGTACGGAAATATTCCAACTTCTGATCAGCTTGATTTTTTGAATGAACGCTTTATTCCGCGCATCGAAAAAAAGTACGGCAGCTTAAACCAGACCGTCGCCCGCGCGGCAAACTCCCTTCCATTAATCACAGACGAAATTCGCGAACTTCAGACAACTGCGCGCAACAAAAAATCTGTAAGCTTAAAATATACTGCGCCGCATACTGGAGCCGAAGGTTCAATGGTAACCTTAAACTGGTATACCGGACAAAACGATCTGGAAAAAACATTTTTGTCTGAGCTGCTTTTTGGCTCCGACAGCTCTATTTTTGTGCGTAAACTAAAGGAGTCTAAGCTTGGAACAGACGTGGCGCCCGTTTGCGGAAATTTTGGTCAGTTTGAAGATAATTTTTTCAGCATAGGTCTTATTGGCGTAAAAAAAGGAAACGAAGAAAAAGTTCGTAATCTGATTTTAAAAACACTGGAAGATGTTTACAATGACGGAATTTCCAGACAGGAAATTGATTCTGCCGTAATGGGAATTGATTTTAATCTGCGCGAAGAAACCCGCTCATCAGGACCTTTTTCGCTTAATCTTATGTCTATGACTCTGGCTTCGTGGTCGTATGGAAGACCTTTGTCCGAAAGACTTAATCCTATTCACGATTTTGAAAAAATTAAACAGAAAATTGCGTCAGATCCGGATTATCCTAAAAATCTTATAAAGAAATTTCTTATTGATAATAAACAGACTGTTTTTGTTACAGTTGAACCTTCAAAAAAGTTTTTTATTCAGAGAAACAAAATTGAACGTCAGCTTATAAAAAAACTTAAAAAACAGACTGATATTGAACTTTTAAAAGCTGAACTGGAAAAACTTCATAATTATCAGCAGAAAAAAGAAACTGATAAGGAACTTAGCTGTATTCCGCACCTTAGTATTTCAAATCTTAGTAAAAAACTTCCGGCAATTGAAACTCAGGTAACAACTGTAAAAAATAACGAAGGAAAAGATATTCCTCTTATTTTGAACAAGGAAGATACAAAGGGCGTTGTTTACGTTGATGTGCTTTTGCCGGTCGATTCATTTAACCCAGAAGATTTTCTTGATTTTTCATTTTTCCTTTGCTGTCTTACAAATCTTGGCTGGAATGGAAAATCCTGGTCAGACTGCGTAACTCAGTCTGGTTGTCTTATGGGCGATGTCTGGGCAACAAGTTTTTCTAAGGGAATTGAAGACTCTGCTGAAACTGTAAAAAATTGTCTTGCCCTTAAAAAACTTAATCTTTGCAACAGACAGTATCTTAGTATTTCGTGCAAATTCCTGGCAGAGAAAACCAAGCCGTCTTTAAAAATGCTTTCTGAAATTGTTTCCAAAATGGACTTTGAAGATTTGAATCATTTTGAAAATATGATGACGGAATACGTTGCCGATAAAAAACTTTCGTTTATTTCGCAGGGCATTTATTACGCTATAAGAAGGGCAAAGTCATTTTTTAATGTAAGCTGCGCAATTGGCGAACTTACAAAAGGCTTTACACAGTTGAATCATTGCAAATCATATACAAAGAAAAATGCGCCGGAACTTCTTAAAAAGTTTAAGAAAATGTATGCAGATGCATTTGCGGGCGGAAGCGCTGTTCATATTACAGCTGATTCAAAATCTATGGAGCAGCTTCTTCCACTTGTTCAGCCGTTTGTCTGCAGTGCAGGTTTGAGACCTCTTTCTGATTCAAAGCCGCTTGAACTTAAAAATATTGTGCCGTTTATTTATAAGGCAGATACTTCTGAGATTTCAACCGAAATTTGTAAGGTACCTGCCCAAACTGGTTACTGTGGAATTGTTTTCCCGTGTGCGCACTGGTGTACAAAAGAAGGTGCGTCGGATGTAGTTTTTGCAAACTGGCTTTCTATGAATTCCTTGTGGGAAAAAATGCGCACTATGGGAGGTGCCTACGGTGCATATTCTTCTGCAGATACTTCAAGTAAACTTTGCAGCGTTTATACTTACCGCGACCCGAATCCTCAGAATACGGCAAGTCTGTTTATGAAAATTCTGGAAGAAGATTCAAAAAAACTTTTGTCTGATGAAGAAATTGAATGTGCCATTCTTTCGTGCTATGCAGAAGAAATCATTCCTGATTCACCTTCCCAGCGCGGCTTAAGAGGCTTGCGCAGGACACTTTACGGTACATCATCGGAACTGGCCGAAAAAAATCTTGAGCTTATTCTAAAGGTTACACCTCAGGATGTCCGTGAATCTGCAGAAAGGCTTTTGGAAAATGCAAAAAAAACAAGAAAGCAGGTAGTTATTTGCGATAATTCAAAAAACTGCTATGGAAATCTTGTTGATATTGGTTTATAGTTAATTTAAACATTTAAAACTTTGTTTTAAAGGAAGATAATTATGGATAAGCGTGGAAAAGAATGTATTAAAATGCTTCGCGAGCTTGTTTCTGATGTTCAGGGAGCTCCGTTTCCAAGTGATGATTTACGTCCTGACCTGTATAAAATCTGGTATGAGCATGCACAGCGTGCGGCCGTTGCCTGTTTTGAATTTCTTAATGATAATTTTCCGGAAGAGCAGGCTGAATTGAACCGAACCTTGGAACGTGTATTTAAGTAAAATTGGAAGGCACTTCATTTTATAATGGAGTGCCTTTTTTTATAAAGTTTTTTTGCCAGAAGCCGAAAATCAAGTGAAAAGGTATTTTGGCATGAATATTTCAAAAAAAGCATTAAGTCGTAACAGATTTGGTTTTTCTAATTCCAAAAAGAAGTTTGGTATAAATTACTGGCGTTTTATTTTTAGCGGTGTAAATGCCGTTACAAGTCAGGAACAGATGTTCTTTGTTGAATTCTCTATGGTAAATCCATGGAATTCTCCCTCAGAGACACTGCTTGGCTTTAAGCCTCGTATAAAGATTACACAGGAAGACCTTCAGTATGCACTTGCAGGAACCGAATCGGCAAAAAACCTTCAGACAGAATCTATTGTTGTGCCATCTTACTGTTCTGTAAAAATGGGAATGATGGGTGAAAATGCAAAGCAGCTATGCTCATATTTTCCGGTAAAAAGCATAAAATTTAAGCAAAAGCCTTTTGAAATTGAAATTGGTAACAAATATTTTTCTGAAACAAAAATCAGTGGATTTTTAAATACTTCGGCAGAAGAAAACAATGAACATCCTGAATATTTTGGAAATGCCGGTTATGCAACCTGGAATCTTGAATACGAAGTTTTAAGCAGTTTTGCAGATGGTTATAAAGATAAAACTTCGTTCTGGTTCCCGTTCGGTCTCCAGTGTACATTCAGCGGAAAAATCAATTTTGACGGAACTGACTATATTGTTGATCCGCGTCGTTCGCTTGGTTTTATTGAACGTTACTGGGGTAAAACGCTTCCACAGCCATGGTTCCATATTTCAGCCCTTAATCTTACAAGCTTAATTACCGGTAAAACACTTCTTGATTCTGCTTTTGCAGTTAAGGGAGCTTTTAACGGCGAGCTTTCTTTTGTTAGTAATATTCAGGGACGAACTATTTCGTTTACTGCAGACAAGGCAAAGAAAACATTTACTTCAATCTGGAATTGTATTCAGGCACCGGAAACAGAAAATGTAGAAGATAACAAACTTCACTGGTCTGTAAGCTTGAACAGCCGCGATTGGATTATTGATATTGACCTTTATTGTAAAATAAAAGATTTATTCAATCGTACTATAGAACTTCCTGATGGAAACCGTAAGATAATGAATATTCTGGAAGGTGCGGCTGGAATTGGCGAAATTAAGCTTTTTAGAAAAATAAAGGATACCCTTGAACAGATTGAGCATGCAAAAATCATAAAGGCTGTATGCGAATTTGGTCAGCAGGAAGAGGGCGAAATTTAAACCGTCTTAGCGATGGGAGCCCCGCCGAAGGCGTACTTAGGGCGGCTTGCCGGCCTAAGTATGAGCGCTAGCGAAGGGCGGACGTAGCGGCCGCAGCGAAAATTTGAGCTGCGGAAAGACCCGAAAAAAAATAAATTTGCCGTTTCGACGAAATTTGATTATTTTAAATTTCAAGAGGTGGCAATATGAACTACGAAAATTTTACTATTAAAACACAGGAAGCTTTACAGGAAGCTTCTTCAATTGCTCTAAAAAATGATAATTCAGAAATAAGTGCAGAACATGTGCTTCAGGCTTTGCTTGAACAAAAGGATGGTCTTGTTGCGCCTGTGGTAGAAAGGGTTGGAGTTCCTTCTTCTGAGCTTCTGCATAAAGTTCGTGATTCAATAGCGCGTTTTCCAAAGGTAAGCGGCGGTGCAAACGTTTATCTTTCTTCGGAAATGCAGAAAATTCTTGTAAAAGCAGAAAATGAAATGTCTGCGCTGCACGACCAGTTTCTTTCTACTGAACACATTCTTCTTGCAATGTCTGATTCGGACGGCTCTTGCGGTAATCTTTTAAAAAACAGTGGAATTACTCATAAGGCTCTTATGGAAGCGCTAAAATCTGTGCGCGGAAACCAGACTGTAGATTCAAATGATCCGGAAGCTAAAACCCGCTCGCTTGAAAAATATTGCCGCGACCTTACCGCCGCTGCCCGCCAGGACAAAATTGACCCGGTAATTGGCCGTGATGAAGAGATTCGCCGCGTTATGCAGGTGCTTTGCCGGCGAACAAAAAACAACCCGGTAATTATCGGTGAGCCGGGCGTTGGTAAGACAGCCATTGTCGAAGGCCTAGCCCGTCGTATTGCAAGCGGAGATGTTCCGGAAAGTCTTAAAAACAAACGCCTTTTAGCTTTGGACCTTGGCTCGCTTGTAGCCGGTGCTAAGTTCCGAGGTGAATTTGAGGAACGTCTTAAAGCTCTTATTACAGAAGTAACAAAGAGCGAAGGTCAGATTATCCTCTTTATTGATGAACTTCATACACTTGTTGGAGCAGGGGCTTCGGAAGGAAGTATGGATGCTTCGAACCTGCTTAAGCCGGCCCTTGCCCGTGGTGAACTTCGTGCTATTGGTGCAACAACTCTCGACGAATACCGTAAGTATATAGAAAAGGATGCGGCTCTTGAACGCCGTTTCCAGCAGGTTTACTGCGCTGAGCCTAGCGTAGAAGATACAATCGCAATTTTGCGTGGGTTGCGCGAAAAGTATGAGATTCACCATGGAGTTAGAATTGAAGACGAGGCTCTTGTTTCTGCGGCAACTCTTTCTAACCGCTATATCACATCCCGTTTTATGCCGGATAAGGCAATAGACCTTGTTGATGAAGCAGCCAGCCGTCTTAAGATGGAAATTGAAAGCCAACCAACAGAGCTTGACCAGGTTGAACGAAAGATGCTGCAGCTTCAGATTGAAAAGCAGTCGCTGAGTAAGGAAGATGATGCGGCAAGTAAAGAGCGCCTTGCAAAGCTTGAAAAAGAACTTGCAGAAATTACTTCGCGCCGCGATGCGATGAAGCTTCAGTGGCAGAATGAAAAGGAAAGTATTGATAAGTCTCGCAAGGTAAAAGAGCAGCTTGAGCAGGCTCGCTTTGAAGAAGAAAAGTTTACCCGCGAGGGAAACCTTGAAAAAGCTGCCGAGCTTAAATACAGTAAAATTCCTGCCCTTCAGAAAGAACTGGATGCTGCCCTTGCCGCAGAAAAAGAACGTGCCGAAGGTGGGCGAGACTCCCTCTTACGTCAGTCAGTTACCGAAGAAGATATTGCAAAGGTTGTTTCCAGCTGGACAGGTATTCCGGTTGCAAAGATGATGACCGGCGAAAAACAGAAATATCTTGAACTTGAGAACGTTCTTCATAAACGAGTTGTTGGTCAGGACGAAGCTGTTAATGTTGTAAGCGACGCAATTCGCCGTAACCGCAGCGGACTCAACGATCCTAATCGTCCGCTCGGTAGTTTTATGTTCATTGGTCCAACTGGCGTTGGAAAAACTGAGCTTGCAAAAACTCTTGCAGATTTCCTGTTCAACGACGAGAAGGCTCTTACCAGAATTGATATGTCTGAGTACATGGAAAAGTTCAGTGTGACACGCCTTATTGGAGCGCCTCCGGGATACGTTGGTTACGACGAAGGTGGTCAGCTTACAGAAGCAGTTCGCCGCCGCCCTTACAGCGTCATTCTTTTTGATGAAGTTGAAAAGGCACATCCGGATGTTTTCAATGTACTGCTTCAGGTTCTTGATGACGGTCGTCTCACAGACGGACAGGGCCGCGTTGTAGACTTTAAGAACACAATCATCATCATGACAAGTAACCTCGGAAGCGACCTTATTCTTGAAGCCGCAGAAAAAGGCGAAAACGGCGACAGTGTAAAAGATAAAATCAACGTACTTTTGCGTCAGACCTTCCGCCCGGAATTTTTGAACCGCATCGACGAAATTGTAATGTTCGGTCAGCTCGGTAAGGAACACATCAGTTCAATTATAAAGCTTCAGCTTGACCGCGTTCAGAGCCGCCTTGCAGACCGCAAAATCACTTTGGACTTTGACCAGAGCGCTATGGATTTTCTCTGCGAAAAAGGCTATGACCCTGCAATGGGCGCCCGACCGGTTAAACGTGCAATTCAAACTTATGTGGAAAACACGCTTGCCCGCGAACTTCTTGCCGGAACCGTAAAAGATGGCGATGCAATAAAAGTTCATTTTGACGGTTCTCAGCTTGTTTTTGCGCGCTAAGCTAACTTCGCCAGGAAAAGGTACATATAAATAAGCCTTTAAAGGCATGTGTAAAGTCATAGAAAAAATTCTTGTTTAAAAAATAACTGTATGTGTTATAATTTTAGGTATGTATTTCAAAAAAAATGCATCTAAAAAGCTCATACAGTTATTTTTATTTTTTTTCGCATTCAGTTTTATTCTTTGTGCAAATTCAAAGCCAAAAAAAGTAAAATGTGGCTATATAGCTGTAAATGACGGATTTATGCGAGGACTTACTCCCGATGATCCTAAAGGCGGCTATGCTTATGAATATCTTCAGAAAATTTCCGGTTATACAGGCTGGGAATATGATTACATGTACGGCGACTGGACTGTGCTTACCAATGCATTCCGGGAAGGTAAAATAGATATTCTTGTTGACCTTTCTTATACAAAAGAACGCGAATCTTATGCAAGTTTTCCAAGTTTTCCTATGGGAACAGAAACCTATTTTATTTATGTACGTGATGAAACTTCCGGTATTACAAGCGATCCAAAATCACTTGAAGGAAAAACAATCTGCCTGAGTAACACTGAATACTATTTACAGTTAATAAATGATTTTATATCAGAAAATAAAATTAATTGTACGATTGTTCCTTCTGATGACGATATTAAGCGTTATAATGATTTTTCTAACGGAAAATATGATGCTATTGTTGAAACAAATCTTATAAATATATACAACTGGAAACCTGCCATAAAACTTTGTTCTTCAAATTTCTATCTTGCAGTAAACAAAAATCGCGAAGACCTTTTTTTAGAGCTCGAATCTGCTTTGCTAAAGCTTTATTCGGATAATCCGTTTTTTAATCCAGAATTGTATAACCGTTACTTTTCAGAAATTAAACTTTCACGCAAATTTTCTGACGAAGAAAATTCATGGCTTTCGGTTCACAGAGTTATTAAAGTTGGCTGTCTTAAAAACTATCTTCCTTTTTCTGATTATGATTTAAAAAACAGCTGCACGGTAGGGCTTGTAAGGGATTTCCTTGAAAATCTGCGTACACTCTTTGATATTCCTGGAGTTGATTTTCAGTATAAATTTTACCAGACTCGTGAACAGTTAGAGGCTGCCCTTATAAATAATGATATTGATTTTTCTTTCCCATCTTACGAAGACCTTTATTCTTCTGAAAATTCGGGAATTCATCAGACAGATTCTTTTATTTCAACAAATCTTTCAATCTTTTACATTGGAAACTATGGTCCTTCAAAACTTCGCCGTATGGGAATTCTTAAGAATTGTTCTTTTGCGTATAATTATGTGCGCAATAAATATCCGAATGCAAAGCTTACCGAGTTTGATAATTGTAAAGTCCTGCTGCAGGCTATACGAAGCGGCGAAATTGATTCTGGCGTTATAAGCAATTATCAGGCTTCTGCGTGGCCAAAACGCGATTTTAAGCGCATAAAAAGCATAATTCTGAGCGAACCGGCAAATCTGTGTTTTTCTGTAAAACGTTCCGAGCTTCCGCTTCTTCATATTTTAAATGTTGGCATAGGAAATTTTGACAAGACAAAAATTCCTGTTTTAATTACAAATTACATTACCGGAACACTTGATTTTTCAATTCCAAAAATGATTCATGATTATTCCGCCTTTTTCCTTATCATTCTTATATTTTTTGTACTTATGATTTCGTTCTCAATTTTTTCAATCGACCGCTTCCTTTTATTTTCAGATATAGACAGCGTAACTTTTGCATTGAACGGACGCAAGTTTCACAAGAATCTTATTCAGACTATTGATTATTCAAATTTGCAAAACAAGCCTCTTACTCTGCTGCTTGTAGACCTTGATGATTTTAAGCATGTAAACGAAATTTATGGTCGTGAATGTGCAAACAATCTGCTTAAGGAAGTTGCAACAATTATAACGCGCTGTCTTAAACGTAATGATAAGGTTTTCCGCTGGAAGTGTGATCAGTTTATGATTCTTCTTGATTGTAATGCAGATGTAGCTGCAGGTTGTGCAGAACGTGTAAGACGCGAAATTGAACGCGACCCGATTTTATTCCATGAAGCAATTATTGATGTTACAGCAACAGTTTCTGTTTCTGCTTATCATAAAGGGCTTGAGCCTGAAATTCTTGTTGATGATGTTGTAAAAAAAGTTGCACAGGGAAAACAAAACGGAAAGAATAAGCTTGTTCGCTAATTTTGTAATTTGTGATAGAATATCTGTATGAATTATGGTTTTGTAAGAGCTGCGTGCATAAGTCCGGACGTTACGGTTGCCGACTGCACCTTAAACGCTCAAAATATAATTAATAAGGCTTTCGAAGCAAATAAAAAGGGAGCAAAAATTGTTGTTTTCCCTGAACTTTGTATTACAAGCTACACTTGCGGTGATTTATTTTTTCAGAAAACACTTTTGAATCAAGCTGTTGAAGCGTTAAAAAAAATAGCGTCGGCTACGGCTAAACTAGATAGTTTGATTTTTGCAGGGCTTCCGCTTGCTCAGACTGAAGGAATTTACAATGTTGCGGCTGCTCTTTTCAAGGGTAAGGTTCTTGCATTTATACCAAAATCATTTATTCCTAACTATGGTGAATTTTATGAGCGCCGGCAGTTTCTTCCATTTACAGAAAATATGTCTGTCCGCTGGATTGAGTTTGCAGATGATGAACTTATTCCTTTTGGCACAGATATTTTAATTCAGGATGAAAATAATTCTGATTTTTGTGTTGCCTGTGAAATTTGTGAAGATTTGTGGGTTCCGGTTCCGCCTTCTTCGCGACATATTCTGGCTGGGGCAACGGTAATTGCAAATCTTTCGGCCGGAAATGAAATTATTGGCAAGGCAGATTATCGCCGCCAGCTTGTAAAATCTCATAGCGGACGTTCTGTCTGTGCTTATCTTTACGCAGCGGCAGGGCACGGAGAATCTTCTCAGGACATGGTTTTTGCAGGCCACAATATGATTTGCGAAAACGGGACTCTGCTTGCAGAATCAAAACCCTTTGAAAACAAAGACCTTTATGCAGATATAGATGTTGAGCGTCTTTGTCAGGAGCGAAGAAAAATTACCAGCTTTGGTTTTTCAGCTTCCAAAAATTCATCTGTTGAAAATTATATAATAATTAAAATTGACCTTCTTGAAGATTCAAAAAAAGCCTTAAAAGACAATGAACTTCTTCGTTTTGTTGATCCGCTTCCTTTTGTGCCTTCGGACAAGGAAAAGCGTTCAGAACGTTGTCTGGAAGTAATTACTCTTCAGGCAGAAGGACTTGCAAAACGTCTGCGCCATATTAACTGCAATTCTGCAGTTCTCGGACTTTCCGGCGGTCTTGATTCAACTCTTGCACTTTTAGTTACCTGTACTGCCTTTGATTTGTGCAAAATTGACCGCGCAAAAATCACGGCAATTACAATGCCATGTTTTGGAACAACCGACCGCACTTACAACAATGCCTGCGAACTTGCAAAGGAGTGTGGTGTTACACTTAAGGAAATTCGCATAAATGATTCGGTAAAAAGTCATTTTAAGGACATTGGCCAGGATGAATCAGTTCACGATGTAACTTATGAAAATTGCCAGGCACGCGAAAGAACTCAGGTGCTTATGGATTATGCAAACAAAACTTCCGGCATTGTAATAGGAACTGGAGACCTTTCGGAGCTTGCTTTGGGCTGGTGTACTTATAACGGCGACCACATGTCAATGTACGGAGTAAACAGTTCGGTTCCAAAAACTCTTGTCCGCTATCTTGTTGAATGGTTTGCAATAAAAAATAATTCCAAAGTTCTTAAAGATATTCTTGATACTCCTGTAAGTCCGGAACTGCTTCCTCCACAAAATGGAACAATCAGTCAGAAAACTGAATCACTTGTAGGACCTTACGAACTTCATGATTTTTATCTTTACTATCTTTTGCGTTTTGGTTTTTCACCGGCAAAGATTTTGTATCTTGCCTGCAACTGCGGTTTAAATTACGACCGGGCTGAAAAATTAAAGTGGCTTAAGATTTTTTACAGGCGTTTCTTTAGTCAGCAGTTTAAGCGCTCATGCATGCCGGACGGGGCAAAAGTGGGAACTATAAATCTTTCTCCACGTGGTGACTGGCGAATGCCAAGCGATGCATCGGCTCGAATCTGGCTCGACGAGCTTGAAACTTTGCAGTAAGTTTTCTGTTCCGGAGTTTATATGTTGTCTTACCAGCACGCGTATCACGCAGGAAATCATGCGGATTTACTTAAGCATTTTGTACTGACCTTTGTAATTTGCTCGCTTAATAAAAAAGACAAACCTTATACGTTTTTTGATACACATTCAGGAAGCGGTCTTTATGATTTACTTGATAACAAAAGCATAAAAACAGGCGAAGCCTCAAAAGGAATAGAAATTCTTTTACAGCAAAAAGATTTTCCGTCCGAGCTTTTGCCTTATGTCAATCTTGTAAAGGGCTTTTATAAAAATCATATTTATCCAGGTTCACCTGCGATTGAAAAAACTTTGTTGCGCAAAAATGATGTTTTGATTCTTACCGAGCTGCATCCTGCCGAAATAGAAAATCTCCGAACAAATATGAATTCTTCTTTTAATGCAGGTTTCGAAAATGATTCTGTGCTTGAAAAGCTTGCTCTGGAAAATCCTGAAATTCAGATTCATAAACGTTCCGGCTGGGAAATGCTTAAGGCACTTACGCCTCCAAAAACTAAGCGCGGGGCGGTTTTAATTGATCCAAGTTATGAAGAAATTTCTGATTATGAAAATGCAGCAAAGGTAATATGTGACGTTTTAAAAAAATGGTCTAATGGAATTTTTATGCTCTGGTATCCGCTTTTGAGCCATCGAGAAATTCAGATTAATCAGATGCTGAATCAGATAACTGATGGAGCAAAAGCTGTAAATCAGAATATGGAAATTTTAAGGCAGGAACTTCTTATAAACACAAAGGACTCTCATATTGAAACTGAATTAAAAGACCTTTCAAAAAGTAATCCTCCGCGACTTTATGGAAGCGGAATGCTGGTTTTAAATTCGCCCTGGAAACTTAAAGAATCTTCAGATGTTGCTGTTGAATATTTTTCAAAGCTTTTATACGAAGGAAAAAAATAACTTAAAACTGAAAACGAAGTCCGGCTTCGATTGGAAATTTAAGGCAAAGTCCGTTTTTGTAAGTTGCGTCATTTTTAAAGACAAAGCATGGTTCAATTACCTGCTGAAAGTATAATTGCAGAAAACCGTCCATAAAAAGAAAATCCATGCCAAGAAGGGCGCGTAAACCTGCGCTTGTGTAAAAGTTTTTGTTTGTTCCAAGATAAAAATCACCACCCAGACCTGCCGCTGAATAAAAATTCCAGTTGTTTATAATCTGAATATTCAGGAAAATAAAATCGACAGAGCCACCCATTCCAAAAATGCATTCATCGTCAATAGAGCCACCGTTCAGTCCAAAGGCAAACTGAATCGGAGTCCTGTCCAGACGCATTGTTCC
>Ga0310695_10011319_pt1 | contig 12783 bp, 3 predicted proteins | sample RumenRJG_04DNA_FD_203882 | JGI IMG/M metagenome (GOLD analysis project Ga0310695, IMG submission 203882) | Bovine rumen microbial communities from Lethbridge, Alberta, Canada - RJG_04 (v2) (version 2) | ecosystem: Host-associated > Mammals > Digestive system > Stomach > Rumen | place: Canada...
GCCGTCAGCGGCTGTAGCGGTGATCGTGACCGTACCGGCCTTTTTGAAAGTGACCTTGCCGTTCGCATCGACCGCGGCGGTATTCGTGTCACTGCAGCTCCAGGTGAATTTCTGCAAAGCTTCTGCCGGGGTCGCCGCAGCCTTGAGCTGATAGCTTGCGGTATTGATGGTGACCGTTTTGCCGGTGATATCTGTACCTTTCGGATCCAGGATCTTTACCGCTGTGGCGAGGGGCTGATAAGTCAGTTTCACCCAGGCTGATTCCTTGCTGCCGTCAGCGGCTGTAGCGGTGATCATGACCGTACCGGCCTTTTTGAAAGTGACCTTGCCGTTCGCATCGACCGCGGCGGTATTCGTATCACTGCTGCTCCAGGTGAATTTCTGCACTGCTTCTGCCGGGGTCGCCGCAGCCTTGAGCTGATAGCTTGCGGTATTGATGGTGACCGTCTTGCCGGTGATATCAGTACCTTTCGGATCCAGGATCTTTACCGCAGCTGCGAGGGGCTGATAAGTCAGTTTCACCCAGGCTGATTTTTTGCTGCCGTCAGCGGCTGTAGCGGTGATCGTGACCGTACCGGCTTTTTTGAAAGTGACCTTGCCGTTCGCATCGACCGCGGCGGTATTCGTGTCACTGCTGCTCCAGGTGAACTTCTGCAAAGCTTCTGCCGGGGTCGCCGCAGCCTTGAGCTGATAGCTTGCGGTATTGATGGTGACCGTCTTGCCGGTGATATCAGTATCTTCGGGATCCAGGATCTTTACCGCTGTTGCCAATGGAGCTTTATAGGGTGCGATTATCAGTGTCTGGGGATCGGAAGCGATCGTTGTTTCCGTTCCCTTGATACGGACTTCATAAGTTCCGGGCGTAAGACCGGTAATGCTGCCATCAGCCGGTACCGGGAGCCATTCACCGCCCTGAGTTCTGTATTCCATTGCGGTGGTCACACCGGTGATCGTTCCGTTATTGTTTGCCGGAGTTGTACAGTCAGTTTTTCCGAGTCCTGTCGGCTTTTCTTCCTTTGATTTTACTGTTGAATCAGGCAGGATAATTGTGGTGTCATCCGTTGGGGTGCCGGAAACAGTGATCTGTGAATAGCTTTCGCGGGTCACCGAGATCCCATTGATGGGAGCTATGTTGTAATCTTCCGGAAAGTAATGAGTGGCATCGGCGGTATAGATCACCGGGATCATCGGGTCACCGTTTGACACGGTTTGCGAAGGAGCGCCCGATTCCTCAGTCTTGATAATACCCGCACCTGCTGCAATAACGACCCGGAAGAAATCCTGCCTCCAGTTGGCGGTGTACTTCAGGTTTCCTCTGGTTTCTGCCGGAATCGTGAGGGGCGTCGTCGGTGTATCCGCACCGCTGCCTGTCCAACCCAGAAAAGTATGGTTTTCCAGAACGGGATCATTCAGCGTGATCGGAAGATCTGTCGGTAAATAACTGACCGGGTTGTCCGTTCCTTCCGGTAATGACCCGCCATTCAATTCGTATGTGATCGAGTAAAACGGCGTGATCAGAAGGTATTTGCCGCTTTTTCCGTTGCTTATGATTCCGTCATCTGCCGTCTCTACCCGGGTTTCTGCGGAAGCGCCCATGAAGTTTTTGTGGTCATAGCCGCTGTCAAAGATCAAACTATCCGCAGAGACCTGGTACAAAGCGTAGACACTTGTTGTCAGTTCGGTTGTACCGCCTTTGAAATAAACCTTCGACCCCTCTGTGCCCTTGTAAATCCCTGTCTGAGTCCCATCACACCTGAGGGTACCGTTTTCAATTACAAAGTCATTTCCATCTTGGCGAATTAAAATGGCCGCAGGTCTCATCCCGTTGCCATGAATGGTAACAGCCGCGCTGCCTTTGATAACGAGATCTTTGTCTGCTGCAGTGTTAATTGAGATTATCCCGGTGCTGCCTTGTCCGGTAGTTTCCAGTGTCACCTCTCCTCCGCTGATCTCAATACCCGCGCCTAACTTTTTTGGCTGGGTACCCAGAAGATTAAGGCAGGAACCGCCGGAAGTGTTTTTCATTTTCAGCGTCCCTCCGGTCATTAACATGTCACCCGCGATCGTCAGGTTTATATCATCGGTGGTGATGTCCAAAGTACCGGCTTTGATTTGGAGCCAATAGGCAGTCAACGCAGTAATGTCCAATATCACTTCGGCATCCTCAGAATCCAGGGTCAATGTACGGGGACTCCAATCCCGGGCCCTATCGGATTTGAGTGTCAGGCTTCCGCTGCCGCTGACTATATAATCGATATTAACTATTTCTTCTCTTATGCATCTGTCATTTATTCCTGTACCTGAATTGGTGATCGTATTTTTACCATCCAGTACAAATTCCGCCGATATTTCCATATAACTTTCCTGAATATTGAAAAATTCAATATTTGGGCCGGAGTCTCTTTTCATATTGAGGCCCGACAGGGTCAGTTTGATTGCCCTTGATGGATATACGCCTGCCACATTGACCCTGATCTGATGACTGGTTTCTGTCACGCCGGAAGCCATACTGATGGTATATTCACCGCCTTTCAGGAACGTCACCACACCGTTTTCATAGGTGTAATCGCCGGTCGTGCCGCCGGAGATCACTAATTCTTCATTACTTTGGGCAGCGGCCGGCAGAAATGCAAATGCCAGCAGAAGAATCAAAATAATAAACCTGCCAAATCCATTTTTACTCATTGCTGAAAATTCCCTTTCATATTTATAAAGATGCTGACCCTGAACAGGAAAGGATCGATCATTTTTCCTGCGTTTCCATGAACAACTGCTGCTGCGCGGGTAATAAATGTCTTTCAACAACCGGAGCAGCTAAAAACCATTTCATATTTTCAGTGTTATTATGTTGCATGTTCTGTACCAAACAGAAAACCAATTGTACCGGGATTTTATTAGACAAAATTTGACAGCCCTTGCCCCGGAGAAATATTTCTGTCGAAACCAGGACCTTCCTCATTCCCGGCTGTTACCACACTTTTTAAAAAAAGTCAACCGCCAATGTGGATGTGTTTTTTACAGATTATTGAATGACGGAGCGGGAGGGAGCGGTTTTTCGCTGTCACCGAAGTAATACATGGAAAATTCTTCGCTTTCTTCCGATACATCACCCTCATCGAGCGGTTCTTCAATCACCGTTTCAGGTTCGTTTTCCCAATCCATGCCATCAACGGATTCGTCATACGGTTCGTACATCGTTTCTTCGGAATCGTAGGAGTCAAAACCATCGGCTTCGTACTCACCATACGGTTCATCCGAATCGAATCCGCTGTAATCGAAGCCATCGTCTTCATAGAAGGTATCCGCTTCAAACTCATCAGCATCCTTCGAGACCATGTCTTCTCCCATCACGGCAAGCGCTTCCGCCATCAGCAGGGCATCTTCTCCCATATAGCCATCCAGGGCGTCATAGATCTCGTTCATATCGATGCTCTCATCGGCGAGCGTGAAGCCCGTGTACATGCGTTCGAATTCCCCGTTCTTCATGCTGGAGAAATCACGCGCCACGATACCGGGGGAATAGACCTTTTTCCCGTTCACGGTCTTGTACTGCATGATATAAAACGTATAGTTCTTCGTAACGTCCAGTGTCGCCGCGCAGGTGTTGCCTGCCTTTTCACACGCCTGAACAAAGTTCCCGGCCCCGATCTTATAAAGCACACTGATGCCTTCCGCATTGGAGCTCTTCCTGATCGTGAAGGTCGTGTACCCGGAATTGCTCATCGCCACTACCGGATTCATCTGCGGCGCCGTAAGACCGGAGGCTGTGGTCTTGTAGGGGATCAGCGTCCCGGTGGAATAGTAGGTCTTGCCTTCCGAGACCTTGTATTTCATCGCATAAAACTCATAAGCCGTACCGCTGTTCAGTCCCTTGATCGTACACTTTGCGCCCTTCGCCTCACAGCCGTTCTTCAGCGCGCCGCCAACCGTGCGGTAGAGCACCCGGATGCCATCCACCGTGGAATCCGCAGCGATGGAAACAGTCGCATTGCTTCCGGAGAAGCTCACCTTGCCGCTGGTCGGGATCGCCATCGGGATAAAGTAGATGCGGTTCTCATTCGGCCCCCACAAGCGCTGGCCTTTGTAGTCGCGGTAAGGCACCGCCACCACATAATAGAGCTTTCCGTTCTGAAGGCCCTCATGTTTCCAGGTCGTGTCGGTCTTTGTTCCCGCCTTGTAAGCCAATTCCTTCTGGGTGGCGGCATCAAAGACCATATAGCGTGTCCCCGTCGCCGGTTCGCGGTGCTGCGTGTTGATCATCATCGCCTTATTCCCCGCGACCACCGTCGCTCCGAACACATTTGAGATCGGCATCGCGTATTTTTCAACGTAGTTGGACCACTGTCCGTTATAGACCCGCAGCTTGAAGCGGTAGACATTTCCGTTCACCAGCGGATCGCCAACGTAAGAGACCACCTTATTCTTCCCGGTCGAATCCATCCGCTCCCGGAAGGTTGGGGTCACTTCCCAGCCCGTGCTGTCATCATAAAGCGTGCATTCCACATCACTCAGATCATCACTCCAGGGAATCACAATCTGGATTTCCCTATTCTTTCCACGGATGTTCGTATCTTTAATTTCCAAATCTACCGGTTCAGTTGGTTTCGAATATATTATTTTTACCCAGGCAGTTTTATTACTCCCATCTGTTGATGTGGCAGTGATCGTCACCGTTCCTGGTTTGTGGAAATATACTTCTCCCAAATCACTACAATTAGCAGAATAATCAACTGTCGCAATATTGACATCACTGCTCTTCCATGTAAATTCCTGAGATGCATCTGCAGGATCAGCTTCCGCCTCAAAAGCCCAGCTCCAATCCCCGTGATTTATTAATGTTTTTCCTGACACATCCTCCCAATATTCAAAGTTCCAATCCAATATCCTGACTGAGGTAGCCAATGGCGTTGTGTTTTCATATTTCAGTGTGACCGAAGCAGCTTTTTTGCTCCCGTCACTTGCCGTTGCGGTGATCTTGACCGATCCGGTTTTCTTAAATGTGACTTTCCCATTCGCATCCACCGTGGCGATGCCGGTGCTGCTGCTCGTCCAGGTGAACTTCTGCGCAGCTCCGCTCGGCGCGGCGACTGCTTTGAGCTGATAAGTCGCGGATTTGACTGTCACCGTTTTCCCGGTGATATTGGTACCGGAGGAATTCTGGATCGTCACGGCTGTTGCCAGCGGCATATATTTCAAAGTGACCGAAGCAGCTTTCTTGCTGCCATCGCTGGCTGTTGCGGTGATCTTCACAGAACCCGCTTTCTTGAACGTCACTTTGCCGTTCGCGTCTACTGTGGCGATGCCCGTGCTGCTGCTCTTCCAGGTGAATTTCTGCGCCGCTGCGCTTGGCGTCGCGACCGCTTTGAGCTGATAAGTTGTGGCAGTGACCGTCACAGTCTTCCCGGTGATATTCGTTCCCTTTGAATCCTGAATCGTCACCGCTGTTGCCAACGGCACATATTTCAATGTGACCGAGGCAGATTTCTTGCTGCCGTCACTCGCTGTAGCGGTGATTTTCACCGACCCCGCCTTCTTGAACGTCACCCAGCCGTCCTCGTCCACTGTGGCGATAGATGTATTGCCGCTTGTCCAGGTGAATTTTTGCGCTGCCCCGGTTGGTGAAGCAACCGCTTTGAGCAAATTATATGCCTCGTTAACTGTTACCGTTTTTCCGGTAATATCAGTGCCGGAAGAATTCTGTATTTTCACTGCTGTCGCTAACGGAACATATTTCAGCGTAACCGAAGCAGTTTCCTTGCTCCCGTCGCTTGCTGTTGCGGTGATCCTGACCGATCCTGCCTTCTTGAAGGTGACCTTCCCGTTCGCGTCTACTGTGGCAATAGATGTATCTTCGCTCTTCCAGGTGAATTTCTGCGCTGCATCCGCCGGTGTCGCCACCGCTTTGAGCTGATAATTCGACGATTTGACTGTCACCGTTTTCCCAGTGATGTCGGTTCCGGAAGAATTTTGAATCTTTACATCTGTCGCCAGCACCACATATTTCACTTTCATCCATGCGGACTGCTTACTGCCGTCTGCTGTCGTTGCGGTGATGGTAACAGTTCCGGGTTTTCTCGGATTAGCATATGCATAAGAGGATTCATCGCTGACTGTAATGCCGATAGTATTGTTGTCACTGCTCTTCCAGGTAAATTCCTGGGAAGCGGCAGCAGGTTCTGCTTTTGCATAAAGCTGAATTAATGGGTAAGAAGGACCATTTACAATTATCGTTTTTCCAGTACAATCCTCACCATAATAAGAAAGCGTGACTGATGTAGCTTTGGGAGGAATTACTTTTATCGTTACAACGGCTTTTTTCCCGCTGCCATCTTTTGTTGTTGCAGTGATTTTTGCTTCTCCACCCTGCAATGCAACGACCAGACCACAAGAAGAATAAACCGGCGCGACCTTCATATTGCTGCTGGTCCAGAGAATATCCTGACTGGCAGCTGCGGGTTCAAAAACCGGCGTCAGCTGCAATTTTGTCGCAGTGTCCATGTCAATCGTTATGGTTTTACCTGTGACATCCTTCCCGGTTTTGTCTTTAATTCTTAAGGATGTGGTTAGCTTCGCAGGATCGGTATCAAATTGTGTAACGGAAAATCTCTCTTTCGTAAGCCATTCAGCCGCATAAGAATTTTTTTCAGCTCTGATCGTATTATTTGTATAAAATGGCTGCCCGGTCAGTGAATATACAGTGGAGGGTACCGTAATTGAACTCAATTTACTGTCCCAATCATCCAGAAATGCTCCTGAACCAATTATTTCAAGTCCATCCGGAAGCGTTAGAGATGAAAACTGGAAAGTCGCTCCATCAAAAGCACGATCTCCGATCCCCCTGACATTTTTCGTAACTACATTTTTTGAAATATTGCTCCACTTAAAGGCATAATCCCCGATGAACAAAATACTGTCAGGAACAATAAACTCTTTGACAGCATCCATACCGTAAAAATAATAGTTACCGATTTCCGTAACACCATCTTCGATTGTCACTTTTGTACAATAATCTCTGGTGTCATACCAAGGTATATCTTTAGCACTTTTCGCATCGACATAAAATCCGGGATGAATCGTCAATTCCCATGCCATATAATTCGGCTCATACGGATAAAGCGGATAATCGAGAGATTTATAGGAATACAATGACGAAGACTCCCTGTTGGCTTCCCGAATGTCTAAATCTACCCAGGAAGATAAATAAGTATCGTCTTTTGTCCTCACAGTGATCCGAACTTTACCGGCCTTTTTCAATGTGACTGTTCCGGTTTTGTCAACAGTGGCAATATTGGAATTACCGGTGTACCAGTTAAAATTCTGTATCGCATTGGAAGGAGAAGCATATGCGCTGAAGCTGAATGTTCCCGATTCAAGAAAAACCGTTACGGTCCGCTTATCAACTTTTGCCTCAATATCATTTCTTTGGATATTCAATTCTTTTGTCGGTTGTATCACAGTCAGAAGGATCGTGGCGGATTTACCGCTTCCGTCATTTGCTGTGGCAGTAATTTTTGTTTTTCCTGCCCCCCAAGCGGTGATAAGACCGGTTTCGGAGTTCACCGTCGCAATTGAGGTATCACTGCTCTTCCAGGTGAATTTCTGATAGGCCTCTTCCGGTTCAGCTGTGGCATAGAGCTGGAGCGTCTCCTGTTTAGACATGTCTATTTCAGCGGTCTCAAGTGGAATAACCCCAGTGGGTCTATACGTGATTCTGACCTCTGTAACCGGAGGAACAAGTATCTTCACTGTCGCATATTTTCCGGAACCATCTTCCGTGGTTGCACGAACAGTCATTGTGCCGCTTTTCGTTCCGTACCAAGTTACCAACCCGCCGTTTTCCGATACATATCCCACCGCGGTTCCATTGGTAACACTCCATTTGAATTTCTGCAAAGCCGCAGCGGGTTCTGAACTTGCGGAAAGCTGGATCCTGTCTGTCTCATTTGGATTCAATTCGAGTGTTTTACCGGTCACATCTTTTCCATTGCTCAAAATGGAAACAGAAGTCGCCCCCGGGATTTTGATTTTCATTTGTGCGGTAACGCCGGAGCCATCCTTTGCTGTGGCTGTAATGGTTGTTGTTCCGAGTTGATTGCCTGTTACCAGGCCGGTGTTGGCATCAACGCTCGCGACTTCGGGTTTGCTGCTGGACCAGGTTACCTTCTGGTAAGCTTTGGCAGGACTGACTGCTGCGATAAGCTGAAGCGTTGTGGATTTGTTCAAATCCATTGTGATCGTTTTTCCGGTTATATTTGTATTATTGTTTTTGATCGTGATACCGGTAGACAAGGGATTCGTAATTTGAACATCAACCCATTTAGAGATGTTTGTTCCGTCTGTTGTCGTCGCCGTAATTCTGGTCGTTCCCTTGCTTTTCCCTGTTACAAGACCGCTGGAAGCACCTACATCAGCAACGTTTGTATATTGACTGACCCATTTGAATTTTTTGCTTGCATTAGAAGGAGTAGGAACACCGGAAAGCTGAATCTGATCCGTGTCATTCAAATCAAGCGTTATTTTCTGCCCGGTAACATCATTGTTTCCTGATTCGATTATAAAATTTGTGGTCGGAGGTGGGGGTGGGGTAGGTTCGACATATTTCTTTTCAACAATAATTGTCCATTCATAAATCCCAAGATTATGACTAACACGGCTTCCATCGTCATGGGCAGTATCCAGATAATACCCCCAGGAAGCTCCCTTTACTTTATACGTACCACTCTGGCTTATTGAAAGCCTTAAGTTACCTCCGGCGTAGATGCACTTATTGAATATTTCGCTTCTCTCCATTTCTTCAAATCTATAATTACCATTTAAAGTAATATATGAAGTTGGTTTTGAAGATGAATATCCTGAACCTGTATCAATCAGAAATTCTGAATGGTGAATAGAAGGATAACTGTTCGGCAAATATGCTTCCAAGCGAATTTCGTCACCTTCATATACATGGATCGGTGTCTGTGTTTGATAATAAATTGTCTGTGCGTTACAATTTGCACTGAACAATAAAACAAACAAGAGCGTAATTACAAAAAACAAATATCTTCTCTTCATATTTCTCTCCTTATTAATATGAATGAATTTATTTAATCGTTTTATCTCTGCAGTCAAAAGTTGATATGATTCACTCAGCCATCACCTCGATAATTTCAGAGCATATTGGACATAGTGAATAATATATACGAGTTACAGGTTATGGTTATCTCGTAATAGAAGTGAAACAATAGTTTGATTTCGGAAATTTTTGTGATTATGTTCTGATTTATATGCCTGACATTTTCTATCAGGTTCATTTTCATCAGAATCGTGCTGTGCTGTGCTTGTTAAAAACAGCATAGCTTTTGCCGGACGTGCTGTCAAGGCATTTCCCCGTTTTCCGTTATACAGTATTGCGGACATTTTTTCTCTCTCCATGTACTATCTGGAAATATCTTTTACAGATAATCATCTTAATCTAATGCAATATTCATGCCAAATACATACAGGGGACGAGTCTGTGTACCTTTTTCCTGAATTTCCAGCGCCCCTGACGCGCACACAGACTTGTCCCCTGTATTGAACTCTGACACCACGGGACAGCCAACCCGGGGACTGCCACAAAGGGGGCGGGACCCGCATCAGGAAAACTGCTGAAGGAAAAACGAGACAGCGGAAACCGGGACGCCGAATCCGTGAAGGCGGCCAAAGCTGGCACAGTGGGTGTTTGACATTACCGCTCACCGTCCCGCAAGGGTCCAGGCCCCTGCGGGTCCAGTCCCCCGAAAACACCCTTTGTCCCTGACGCTCTATATTTCCTCTGCCAAGAAAATTTTTTTCCCAGCTGTGGATGCAAGTCACCCCGGCCGGCTTGTCCGTGTGTGTCTGTGGGGACAGTTCTCTCCGGCACCATTCGGTGCTTCCGTGAACCGTCCCCGCCGACACCTTTTTTGAGTCTAAGTGACCTGTTTTCGTTGACTCGGCATCGAGTCAACAGAACAGGTTGCTTTGACTCATTATGATCTCGCCGGTGTTCATCAGGTGGGGACGGTTATCACCAACGGCGGAACCGTCACACCGGGGAGGACCGTCAGTTGGCAGAAATGAAGAAATATTCCTCCCCAGCGCCGCACACGGTGACAGGCCCCTCGTGCCGGCTGCGCGGCACTATGTGCCAGTCCCCATCTGCTTCGTGCGTAAAAGGGGCCTGATTCCCGTAGGGAGTCTGGCCTCTTTGCAATTAACGCCGGGATGGAAGGATGGGGCAAGGTCCGCTGAGCGCTTTGATAGTTATCCGGAGCGCATTAAACCAGTGACAGCCAAAGCGGGTTCCTGCCCCTGCGAGGCCAGGTCCCGGATAGGCAAGTGGATGCAAAGGGTCGAGGTGGGCACCGGAGGGACGGTTCCCGCTTTGCGGATAACCGTCCCTCCTGATGAAGAACGACGCGCGGGATAACTGAAGATGCACCAGGAAAAGCAGCTATGATTTTTATGATGAAAATCGTTAAGAGTTCATATGAAGAATAATGACTTAAATCATATTGATGAAACCGGTTTCATAAAATAAAATGGAATATAGCTGTAAATCAGTATGTCTTTGTATCATTTGTAGGAATTAACGCTGCACGTTCGCGTTAACAAAATAATTAAATTTTTTTTATGGAGGATTATATGAAGAAAGTTTTGTTGCTCGTTCTCGCTGCGGTTCTGTCTTTCGGCATTATTACTGCCAATGCTGAAATCACGGAATTCAAAGAAGCGCCGATCCTGGCCGACAGAGTCGCGTCCGGCGAACTGCCGCCTGTGGAAGAACGTCTGCCGAAGGCAGAGGATGTATTCGTCCAGACCGAATTGAAGAACGGTGATCCGCTCGAAATCGGTAAATACGGCGGTACGCTGACCAAGGCTGTCACCAAGATCGCCAACTGGGAAATCTGCCGCTCCACTACTCTGGAACGCCCTGTGGATTTCGACACTGAAGGCACTCCGTTCAACAATGTGCTCAAGTCAATCGAACCCAATGAAGACATGACTGTTTGGACCATGCACCTGCGTGAAGGTATGAAGTGGTCCGATGGTGAACCCTTCACCGCTGATGACATCACCTTCTGGTACTACATGCTGCATAAGAACAACTATGACGGTCTTGCTTACTGGGCAGCCTGCTTCCAGGTCATTGACGGTGAAGAAGTCTGGGCTGTTGTTGATAAGGTCGACGATTACACCGTTACCTGGACCTTCGCGCAGCCGCAGTACCGCTCCAACTTTGTAGATACCGGCGACCTGAAATGGGTCTGGGCTCCTTACCATTTCTGGAAAGACAAGGTTCCTTCCTCCTATTACATGGAAAATCCCTACTGGCCAGATACCGGACTGAGCGATGAAGAAGTCATTGCAAAATTCATGGAATACGGCTACGAATATCAGACCGCGAAGGATTGCGGCAAATCCGGATATTATTCCTGGAACCATTATGAACAGCCTACCCTCAGCGCATACATGCTGACCACTGAAGATGGTTTCAACGACAAATCAGACCCGTTGGTGAAACTGGTCCGCAACCCGTATTACTGGAAGGTCGATGCGGAAGGCAATCAGCTTCCTTATATTGATGAATTAGACTTCATGGTCGTCAATAACGCCGATCAGGCGATCCTGATGCTCGAATCTGCTGATTCCGAAGTCGATTATACTGTCGTCACTATCAAGGACGTAATTGCTATCGAAGATACAATGGGTGAGAAGGTCGAACGCCATGAACTGACTTCCACTGAATGGGGCGATGGGCAGCTTTACTTCAACCTCACCAACAAAAACCTGGAAATGCGTGACCTTGTCAACAACCTGAACTTCCGCATCGCGATGTCCGTGGCAGTTGACCGTGAACAGGTCGTCAACCTCTGGTATGACGGTCTTGCTGAGCCCGCCAACGCCGCACCGCAATACCCGAACTTTGGCTATAACGAAGAGTGGTCCCTGCGCTATACGGATTATGATCCGGAATACGCGAAGCAGCTGCTGACTGAGGAATGCGGGCTGACCATGGGCTCCGACGGCTGGTTCCACTTCCCGTCCGGTGAAAAAGTCTCCCTGAGCGTTGTCTGCTCTGACACTACTGCCGCCGGTGCTGAAAAATACGCGGTATTGAAGCAGTATTGGGATGCCATCGGTATTGAAATGAACCTCAACCAGGCTGATAACTACAACACCATTTGCGACTCCAACGAAGGATGGGATGCCGCCTGGGGTGAAAATGAAGTAAATGGCTATAAGATCGAATCCCGCCCGAAGCAGTTCATCCCGCTGAACCTGGCTGCGACCTGGTACTCCTTCTATGATACCCGGGGCTCAGCTTACAATCCGGATTTCTTCGATCTCGAAGGCGACCTGCTGAAGCTGTACGAGACCTACCTTGAATGGCAGCAGATCCCGAATCTGGAAGACCGTGATGAAAAAGAACTGGAGATGATGCAGATCCATATCGACAACACCTGGTTCCTGGCCTTCACCACTGCACCCAGCCAGTATTACATGGTCCGCAGCGGCATCGGCAACTGGCCGGAAAGCATGCCGAATGAGGACAAGTTCAACTTCCAGATGCAGTTCGGTTTCAACACGCTGTACTTCAAATAATAATCTGAATCTGTAACAGATTTTGAATAAACAGGGCGGGGATGCGGCAAAACACATCCCCGCCCAACCATAAAGGCAATCGCATGAACGAAGAAAACACAAGATCAAAAACGGGGTTTTTCGAGGCAATCGGAAATTTTTTCCGTAAGGATTTGGTATCATACATTATCAAAC
>Ga0310695_10011320_pt1 | contig 12782 bp, 9 predicted proteins | sample RumenRJG_04DNA_FD_203882 | JGI IMG/M metagenome (GOLD analysis project Ga0310695, IMG submission 203882) | Bovine rumen microbial communities from Lethbridge, Alberta, Canada - RJG_04 (v2) (version 2) | ecosystem: Host-associated > Mammals > Digestive system > Stomach > Rumen | place: Canada...
GAAAATCGTCCCGGCTTTCGGGTTTTACAGTTCTGCTGTCTTCACATCATACCGCCGGACGCAGGAATCCTCCGTTGCGAGTTCCAATCCCTCCGCCCGGGCCTGCGCGACAATCAGCCTGTCAAACGGGTCCCGATGGATCCACGGGAGTTCTTCAAGCGTCTGAAGGTGGGACGGGCGGATCTGAAGGATTTCGAAGCCTCCCGAAACGCAGAGTTCCATCAGTTCGGGAACGGAGACGGGGAGTTTGAGCTTTCCCAGACTGGACTTTATGGCCATTTCCCAAAAAGAGGCGATGCTGACAAATACTCTGTCGGATGTCTGGATTTTGCAGAGAGCGCTTTCACTCAGCCCGGGATCGGCAAGCACATACCACAGAAATACGTGCGTGTCCAGCAGCATCATTCCATATACTCCTTAAAATCGTCCAGCGGGGCATCGAAGTCGTCGGAGACCGCGATTTGTCCTTTGAACATGCCATAAAGGTTCTTCCTGTCGGATTCCTTCTTTTTGCTTTCGTTCTTTTTCAGTTCCCGCAGATACAGGATCACTTCCGACAGGATCTCGTCGGACGCTCCCAGGGCTTCTCTCAGGAGAGTTTCCAGAGCCATGACCGAACACCTCCCTTTCTTTCCGCTTATATTATACTCTGTCTCCGCCGAAAAAGCAAGAGGATTTTCGCGCTCCCGTATGCTCTCCCGTCAGCTTCCGCGGGGTGTGCGGGCATAGGGGCTTATACTATTCTCGCTTAAAGGGCTAACTATATGAGTTTTGATCGCAATGTGTAGAAGATGAACGACCCTGTCGTGAGCTCGCGTGCGATAACTCTGATAAGGTTGGATGACTATATTGGTGTGTGGACTCAGACTGAACGAAATTGAGAGAGCCATATCCCCTTACCCAGTTGAAGTTCTTGCCGCTGAACTTGTTCAGCAGGGCTTCATTTCGGGGAAGCCGCGTTTCCCCTTTTGTTTGCGACAGGCTTATTTCTTCACCACGCCGTCGGCGTAGATCGTCGTCCAGTCGTTCTTCATGGAGACGGGGTTCCATCCGTATTCGTCGCAGAGGTCGTACATCTTCTGGGCCTTCGCTTCGTTGCCGTTCTCCCGCTCCAGGTCGTCGCAGCAGAGCATGAAGGCGAGGCTTTCGTATGGGTTGTCCGTGATGGTGTAATTCGCCATGCTGGAGTCGCCCGTGGAGTTGCCGAAGGAGAGGACCGGCTGCTGTCCGATCTCCTTCATGATGGCGGAGACCTTGTTCATCTGGAGGTTCTTGATGATGAATTCGCCGCCGAGGATCAGGCGGTCGCCGTCCACGAAGGTGTATTTCAGGCCGTCCGCGCCGTTCTGGTTGTCCGAGACGATGATCTCGTCGGAACCGATCAGGCGGCTGTTCGGAATGTCGAGGACGTTGCCGTCAAAAATCCCGCGGACGATCAGGCGGTCGGTGCCGCTGATGACGTAGACCGTGAACTGGTTCTGTTCGAGGTAGTCCACCACTTCCAGCATGGGGAGATAGAAGCCGTCGCCCCGCTTCATGCCGTCGTAGGAGGGCATATCCTGCTTCTTGAATTCCTGGATGTAGGCGTTGAACTCTTCGAGAGTCATGCCGGCGAAGGCGGAGGCTACGGCCCTGCCGTGATCGGTCTCAAGCCCTGAGAAGGACGCGCCGGTCTCGTTCTGTTCCTTGATCTTGTTCGCGACTTCCTTTTCGAAATCGGAGGCCTTGTCCTTGTAATCGGGATCCTCGAGGACCCGGTATTTCAGAAGGGTGTAGTCGAAGTAGTTCGGGTCGGTCTCGCAGAAGAGGGTCCCGTCGAAGTCGAACACGGCGATGCGGTCCTCCACCGGAATGAAGGTGGGTTCGCTGGGATCGGTGGCGGCGATGACGTAGGGGATGAGCTTCTGCTTCATCGGGGAGGAGGCGGTCCAGTGGGGGAGCGCGGTCCCGTGGACGAAGTATTCGAGGATGTGGGTCAGTTCGGAGCAGGTCAGGGTCTCGTTCGGCAGGAGCTTGCCGCCCTCTTCCCAGATCGGGACGGTGACGGACCACTGGAATGCCGGAATGCTCCATTCGGGGCAGTCGAACACGTCTTCGTAGTCGAGAATATTGGTGTCCTCGCCCTCGGAGACGTCCGCGCCCTTGTACTGGGCGTACCGGCAGAGCATGACGGCGAGTTCCGCGCGGGTCACGGGCTTTTCGCCGTGGAAATTGCCGTCCCCGCATCCGAAGACGATCCCGGCGGTCCTGCCCCAGGAGGCGGCGTCGGCGTACCACTGGACTTCGGTGTCCGGGAAGTCGTTCCGTTCGGTGACGGCGGGGCTTCCGGCGCGTTCGTAAAGGGCTTCGATCACGACCGAACGGTCGGCGACGGCATCGGGATTCGGGACGATGGGTCCCACGGCGGCGGCGGGAAGGACGAGAACGGCGATCATGAGGATGGCCGCGAGGACGGTGAAGGTTCTTCTTTTCATGTTGATGCTCCTTTGAAAGGGATGAATTTCGGTTTTATTTATTCTTCTCTCAGCCAGGAAACGGGGCCGATGAGACCGGAGGCGGGGATGGCCATGAACATGGAGAAATTGTCGCGGACCGCGTTCGCGAGGGTGTTCGAGACTTCTATGACGAGCTCGTTTTCCCCGTCCCGGAGGGCTTCGGTGAGGTCGTACCGGAAGGGCGGGCAGACGCGTTCGCCGAGGTCCTTTCCGTTCAGGATCAGACGGGCGGTCTGTCCCACCTCTCCGAGATCGAGGGCGAGGGACTCCCGTTTTCCTTCGAACTGGTTCGTATCGAACCGTGCGGTATACCGGATCCTGCCGGAGAACCCGGGATCCCGGTCCGCGGCGGTGAGGCTGAACAGGGCGTCCGGGGAAACCTTGTCCGCGACGGGTTCATAGGACGAAAGATCGGTCCAGAGGGCCTTTTCGACCCGGAAGGTCAGATCCGCGGGCTCGGAGCGGGTCCAGCGCTTTTTCGCGGGCAGAGCGGGGATCTCTCCGGTCCTCTCGAACACGGCCACGGCCGACTGATACGGCGCGAGCTCGATGCTGAGACGTCCGTTTTCCATCGGGACCCGGACTTCTTCCCCGTGCAGAAGATCCAGCCAGACGCCCGCCCGGACCTCTTCCAGACCCGCGAGCTTCACGGAGGTCTTCACGGGATCGGAGACGGATTCGTTGACGAACATATAGATCTCGGAGGATCCGGCGGTGTAATGGCAGATCCGCAGCTTCGGGAAATCCGCCTCCACCTCGATATCGCGCTTCAGAAATCCGCCGAGCGCTGAGAGCAGATCTTCCGGGGCCGTGTCCTTCTTCATGCGGATCACGGGGACGCCCTGTTCTTCGAGCTTCCCGAGGGCCGCTTCCAGTTCCGCCGGAAGGATCGCAGCCGCCGGGACGACGAGGCACTGATACCGCTCCGGGCCGACCTTGAGGACTCCGTTTTCGGCCCCGGCGGGGAATACGCGGCTTCCGCCCGTGCCGGTGAAGCAGTCGGCGGGGAGGATGTCGAAGTCGATGTGGGCGTCGTACAGGGTCTTCGCGGGGACTTCGGTCAGCATGGCGTCCCCGTCTTTGTTCATCCATTCGGCGTCGGCGTGGTAGAGGATGGCGCAGTCCGCCCGGTGAACGCCGCCGGAGAGCAGGTGGGCCGCCCGGTTTCCGTAGGTCATGAGCGCGGAGAAGGCTCCAAACTGGGGGTCATGGCCGTTGGCGCCGAAGTGGGGCGGGCAGTCCGGGTCCGGGAAGGCGGGGGAAAAGGCGTGGGGGACGAAGCGGTTGACGCCCCGGACCAGCAGGTAGTCGAGGAGCCATTTCATCGCGGGCCCGCCTTCCGCCCATCCGTAGGCCCCGAAGACCTCGCACATCGCCCTGCCCTCCGTCTGGGTCCCGATATGGGCGAAGGAGGAGGCCAGCTTGGCGAGGACGTAGTCGAAGAACGCGGGGTCGGCGTTGTTCCCGGAGGCGGTGCAGGTGTGGATGTAGTCCGACATGCCGGGCATGATCTGGTGCAGGACGATGTCGATGCCGCTCATGTGCTGGCCGTCGAGGGAGCGGAAATAGTGTCCCCCGCTGCATCCGAGGCGGGCGTGGGCGTTCATGTCCTCGATGATGTGGCCGATGTACATGACCCCGTGAGCCTCGCACCAGTCCCCGAGCTGACGGGTGAAGCAGTCCCGGTAGAGCTTCGTGACGGCGTCCATGTAGGCGTGGCGGATCCGGCCGGTCAGCTCTGTGCCGCCGAGTCCGAACCAGAGGGCGGAGAGGTACGGCGCGGGGTCGAATCCGAGGGCCTTTTCCATCATGCCGGGGATCCGGTCGTTCCAGGGGAGGGCGAGGCCGGGCATTCCGACGCGGCGGTCGTACATCCCCCGGTCTACGGAGTGCGCGCCGGACCAGTTGTTTCCGAAGGAGGGCTCGTCCGAGAAGAATCCGGCGAGGGTATTGCCGAAATACCGGCCGTACCGGGCGAAATGGGGCTCGTAGACCGCGTCGATCAGCACCCGGACGCTCTCCTCGGAGATCATGTCGATGTAATCCGGATGGCTCGTGCCGCGGCGGGTCTTGTAGAAGAAGAACACGCGCCAGCAGCCCGCGGGGATCGAAAAGCGCAGAAAGCCGTCCTTCACCCCGTCGGTCAGCCGGATGCAGTCGTCGGCGCAGTCCTCGAGGATCCGGCTTTCGGAGGACGGAACGCGGCGGCAGGCCCAGACGTCCAGCAGCCGGTGGTCCCCGTCGGTCTTCTCCGCGATGAGAAGGGCGTCGTCAAGGGGTCCCATGACGTCCACGTGACGCTCGGCGAGCTGCCAGTTGCGGAGCTCGGGGTGTTCCTTGATCTTCCCCGCGGCGTGACCGGTGGGAAAATGGTCGTCGTCGAGGATCCAGACCTTCATCCCGCGCTTTTCGGCCTCGGCGAGGATGATGTCCATGTCGCGCCACCAGCCCTCTCCGCAGAAATCCCGATGGGGCCGGGATTCCACGCAGAACGCCCGCGCGCCGCTCTGATAGATCCGCTCCACCTCTTCGGGGATGGACGCGGTGTGGTCTCCGTGCTGCCAGTAGAAGGGGAGCATGTAGTTGTCCTCTTTTCCGTTCAGCACGTCGTTGAGGCGGTCGTAAATCATAAGCCCTTTCCTCCCGGACAGAACAGCCGCCGCCCGATTCGGCTGATTTTTCAGCGCACAAAGGGGCGGGCGGCGTTCGGTTTGATTATTCGATTGTGAGGATGTCGCTGAATCCGGTGACTTCGAAGATCTCCATGATGATCTCGCTGACGCCGGTGACCTTCATGCTTCCCTGGGCGTTCATGCGCTTCTGGGCGGAGAGAAGGACGCGCAGACCGGCGGACGAGATGTATTCGAGAGAGGAGAAATCAAAGGTCAGTTCCCCGACGTCGTCCAGCTCTTCCTTGAGGACCGCTTCCAGATCCGGCGCGGTGATGGTATCCAGTCTGCCTTCGACCGCGAGGGTCAGCGCCTTCCCGTCTTTGGTTTTGTTGATCGTCATGTCTGTGTTCTCCTTTTTTAGAATTTCTTGATAATGACCATTTCGACGTCCTGTCCGGCGATCCCGATCTGAACGTCGTCCGCGATGTTGGCGACGATGGATTTTTCAAGCTCGTCCCAGTCTTCCTCCGGGGCGCGCCCGTCCTTCACGGCGGCTTTGTACCGGTTCATGGACCAGAGTCCCGCGGCGGCGACGGACAGGGTCCCGAAATCCGCTCCGGAGTAGGCGTAATCCATGCCGATGGCGAGGTCGCCCGCGATGGTTCCGTTCTCCGGTTCGAGGAAGCGTTCGAAGAGGTCGCGGATCTTGCCGGTCACGCCCTTCGCCGCGGAGTTCTCCCCGGTGGTGGAGGCGGCGAGCAGCTTTTTCCGCATATCGCCGTTCATGGGGGTCTGGACCTTCAGATGCAGTCCGAGGATGCTCCCGCGGTCTTCGTCGTCGATCCAGAAATCGGCTTCTCTTTCGCCGGTCAGGGCGCGCATCATGCCCATCATTTCTTCGGTGAGCAGGCGCAGCTGAATGGCGCTCTTGCGGTCGAGGGCGCGGTAGCGGGCGACGGCTTCGGCCTGATCGAGGGCTTCGTCAAACCCCGCGCCTTCGTTTGTCACGTGAATCACGTCGGATTTCATATCTTACCTCTTTGTTTCTGAATTATGCGTTTTGTCCGGGCTCTCACAGAACGGGGAAATCCTTCCGCACGGAGAGGATGTTCTTTCCGCACCGGTATTCGTAGCGGACCTCGTCCATGATCTTCTTCGTGAGGAAGATGCCGAGGCCGCCGATGGGTCTGTCCTCCGCGGAGATCGTTCTGTCGGGATCCGCCCTGGCCGTCGGGTCGAAGGGGATTCCCCGGTCCTCGAAGGTGATGCGGACCGAGCGGCTGTTCGGATCCCCGGTCCCGGGTTCCGCGGATTCCACCCGGATCACGGCGCCGCCGTTTTTGTCGGGATCGTCCGCCGACCGATAGGCGTAGCTTGCGATGTTGACGAAGATCTCCTCCACTGCGAGGTCGATCTGCATGACGGCTTTCATGGGGCATCCGAGCTCGTCGAGCTCCGCGTTCACGAAATCCGTCACCTCGTCCAGCAGCGCGGTTTCCGCTTTGACGGTCAATTCCTTCATGTCCGCTCCTTTCTGTTGTGGGTCCCGGATCTCCGGGAACTGCTGCGATTTCTGGAAAATCGGGGAAGCGCGATCTTGTCTTGGCCGCGCTCCCCCATGCGGGTATTATCGGGTTATGTCCGTCTTCTTCTCAGTGCTTCCGGGCGATCCACGCGGAGCCGAAGAGGGTGACGAGGACGACGAGACCGCCGCCGATGAAGGAGCCGCATCCGGATTTCTTCGCGGGTTCGGTCTGGGCGGGCGTTTCAGCCGCGGGAGCCGGTGCGGGCGTGTCGGCGGCCGGTTCGGGGGCGGGTTCCGGTTCCGGAGCGGGTTCGGGTTCCGGCTCGGGTTCGGGAGCGGGTTCCGGTTCGGGAGCGGGCTTGGGTTCGGGCTTCTCGCCGGTCTTCTCGCCGTAAAGGGTCAGTTCGGAGACCTGGAAGCAGCCGGAGCTCGCACCTTCCGCCTCGAACATGACGAACGCGACGTTCTCGGCGGTACCTTCGCCGTTGTAATAGGTCATGTTCTTCTCTTCGAAGAAGGTGTCGTCGCCGGAGGCCAGTTCGGTCCAGTTCTCGCCGTCCGCGGAGACGGAGATGGTCCACGCGCTGGGGCTTCTGCCGTTGTATTCGGCGTTGTCGTTGGCGGTCGCCATCGTGAAGCCCGTCACTTTATAGGTGGCGTCCAGGGAGGCGGTGGATTCGAGCGGGAAGGAGCCGGTGCAGAACTTGGTGGAGACGCTGCCGTCCCAGAGGTTTTCGGGGCCTTCGTTCGCGTTGCCGGAGGTGCCGTCTTCCCATTCGTAGCCGGTGATCGGGGTCATGCCGACAGCGGCCGCGGCGTCTGCGAGCTTCTTGAATCCGCGGGACTCCTCAGCCGGAGCGTCGGTCTTGGCGGGCGTTTCGGTCGGAGCCGGAAGGGGAGCGCCGCCTCTGTACTTCGCGTTGTCCGCCGCGGCGTTCTGGGCGATCTCTTCGGGGCTCAGCACTCTGTTGTAGAAGCGCATCCCGTAGACGTCGCCGGACCAGGCGCGTTTCGGGTCTTCGTGGCCGAGCATGAGGGTGTCGGCGATGTTGGTCTCGACCGGCACGTTCTCGGACACCAGCACGCCGTCCACGTACATCAGGCAGTCCTGGGAGTTGATGTCGAAGGTCAGGGCGACGGTGGAGTTGTTCACCAGATCCGCGCCTTCCTCAGCCATCGGTCTGTCCTTGTTGGCGTCGTTGTACTTGTATTCCAGGTTGTCGTTGGAAACGCGGATGAACAGAGAGAAGTGGTCGTTGTCGGAGATGAGGAGGGAGACCCAGTCGGTGGCCGGGAAGACGAGCTCGCCCGCCGCGAATTCCACGGTGTAGGTGTCTCCGTTCACCAGGTCCACGATCGGATCGGGGAGGTAGTTGCGGGTGGAGTCGATGTGGAAGGCGCTGTCGGTCCAGTAGTTGGTCTCGTTCAGTTCGACCTCAAAGTCGAGGCCGCTGCCGGAGCAGTCCTTCCAGACCGTCGCGTTCTTGTCCTGAGAGCCGTTCTGATTGTTCGCGCCGTCGTACCAGGCGACGAGGCCGTCCGTGACGATGCCGTCCGCGGAAGCCGATGCGCCGGAGGAAGCGGAAGCACCGGGCGCGCCGTACCAGATGACGTCGATGTTCGGAGTCTTGTGATCGTCGGCGTAATCCGAGGGAGCTCCGATCCGGAGGGTCTGGGCCCCGGCCTTGACGCCCGAGAAGGTCACGGAGACTTTATCGAAAGTCTGGAAATCGCCGGTATTCGGGCAGGTGACCTGCTTCGTCTCGCCGTTGAAGGTGACGTCCATGTACCGGTCTTCCTTCGCGGCGTAGAGGAAGGTGAATTCCACGTCGCCCTCTTCCACGGTAACGTCGAAGTCGTACCAGGTCCCGACGGGATCCACGGCGTCAAGGGGCTTGAGGGAGAGCGCGGTCTTGATGTTGGGATCTTCGTGGCTGTACTGGAGCTCTTCGTTGGTGTTCTCGCCGCATTCCTTGTAGTCGAAGGCCTGGATCTCGGTGAGACCGGCCGCGGGGGAGGAAGCGCCGCCCTCTCCGGTCAGGGTGATGTTGCCGTAGAGCATCGTGCCCTGCCATGCGTTGTTGACGTCGTCGCCCCAGCCGTATGCGCCGGAACGCTCGGTGTCGCCGGAAACCTGATCGTTGACCTGCACGTCGAAGCCGATGACCTGATTCGCCGCGAGCTTGGTCTCCATGGGCTCCATCAGGATCTGGGCCTCGTAGGTGTACCCGTCGTCGGTGGTGTTCAGGGCGACCGTGGCGGCGTCCTGGAGGCAGACCTGGCCGTAGGAGGAACCGTCGTAGGTCAGGTAGGTCTCGTCGTCCGCGCACATGGCGAAATACGCCTGAAGATCGTCCTCGAAGCCCCCGGTCTTGAGGTTGTTGAGGTCAAAGTAGATCTCCATGCCGTCGCCGACGGAGGGACCGCCTTCAAAGGAGTGATCCTTGTCTTTGACTTCCACGAGGACGTAGAGGGCGTCTTCCGTCCACATCACGCGGAACTGGGAGGTGATGCCGGTGTCCCTGCCGTCCTTGAGCTTGTCGACCGGATAAGCGGGAACGGAAGCCCAGAGATCTTCGATCTGGCCGTCGATCACGGGAGTTCCCTTCACCGCGATGCCCTCAGGGTTGCCGTCCGCCGCGCCCGCGGGGAGAACGAGGAGGGAGAGCATCATCATGAAGACGAGAAGGAATGCTGCTGCTTTTTTCATGGTTGAGTTTTTCCTTTCTCTGCCTGCTTTCATGCAGACGGGTCCGATTTTTCGCTGAGGATATCATACCACATGAGGCCCGGCAATTGTCCCGCCGATCCGCGAATTTTCCCGGTCCTCAGTGTGAATTTTTTGTAAACGAATTGAAACCGCGCTGTTTTACCCGATCACGCGGATCTTCACGGGGTGTTTCCAGTCCTCCTTCCCCTCCGAAGTCTCGGAAAGGACGCCGTTTTCGAAGGTATAGGTCACGGCGGAATACTCCCCTTTTTCGTAGGCGTAGTCGAGGCCGCCGTCGTCGTAGAGGGTGAAGGTCCCATCGGCTCCCGCGTAGACTCTCAGCTCGTACTCTTTGCCGGAGAGTTCCTTGGTGGACTGCACGGGCGGGGCAATCGGGAGGATCGATCCGGCTTTGACGAAGAGCGGGATTTTATCAATCGACACGGGGATCTTCACGTACCGCCCGCCCTCGAAATAGGCCTCGGTTTCGTAGTCGTACCAGCCCCCCGCGGGGAGATAGACCGTCATGTCTTCGGCTTTCGGGTCCGTGACCGGGCAGACGAGGAGGGAGGGGCCGTAGAGGTATTCGCCGGAGGCTTTCGCCGCTTCCCGGTCCTTCGGGTACGCCAGCGCGAGGGGGGTGATCGGCATGGTCCCGTCGAAGGTGACGGCGGCGTGGACGGAGTAGAGATAGGGCAGGAGGGCGTACCGCAGGCGGATAGCCTTCTCGATGGCGTCACGATAAGGCGTCCCCCGCTCTCCGAACCGCCAGACCTCCCGGGGGGTGTTGGTCCCGTGGGAGCGCATCATGGGCGTGAAGGCGGCGAACTGGAGCCAGCGGGCATAGAGTTCCCGGTAGCCCTCGTCTTCGCATCCCCGGGGATAGTCGCCGTCCCGGAACCATTCGTACCCGCCCGAAGAGAAGAAGGAACCGATGTCGGAGTTCCAGTACGCCTCGCCGGTCGCGACGTAGTTCTGCACGATCCGGACCTGCCTGCGCAGAGTTTCCCAGTTGGCCGAGCAGTCGCCGGACCAGACGACGGTGCCGTAGCGGTGCTGGCCGGAGAAGCCCGAGCGGGTGAGGTTGACGACGCGCTTTTCGGAGCACTTCCGCTGATTCTCGTACATCCCCCTCGAATGGTGGAGGGAATAGACGTTGAGGACCCCGTCGTCCAGGTATTTTTTGAATTCCCCGACGGACTTTGCCATTCTCTCGGGCAGGGGTCCCCTCTCCTTCCCTCCCCAGACGGCGTCGAAGGGCTCGGAGGAGTCGCACCACCAGCCGTCGATGCCGTACCGGAACAGACCTTCATACGCCTGCTTCCAGTACAGGGCCCGGGCGTTTTCGTCGAAGGCGTTGACCGTGGAACCGTCGCCGAGGAGGAATCCGGCCTCCCGCATTTCGAGCCGGTCCTCGCTCTCGCCGGAGAGGTTCGACCAGATGGAGATCATGAGGTTCAGATCCATCCGGTGCAGTTCGTCGGTCAGGGCCTGCGGGTCGGGATAGCGGTCCTTGTTGAAATGCTTGTTCCCCCACATGCCGTCGTCCCAGTAGAGCCAGTCCTGCACGAGGACGTCGACGGGGATCTTTTCCTCCCGGTACCGGCGGCCGACGGAGAGCAGTTCTTCCTGGGAGCCGTACCGCTCCTTCGACTGGACGTAGCCGAAGGCCCATTTCGGGAGCATGGGGGTGGGGCCGGTGAGCCTTCCGATCTCCCGGCAGACGCCCCGGAAATCCCCGCCGAAGAGGAACCAGAAGTCCACGGCGTCGGCGGAATCGAGGAAGAATTTTCCGCGCCGGTGGTCCGTGGCGTCGAAGGTCATGACGGAGGCGCAGTTGACGAGGACGGCGTACCCTTTGGAGGAGACGAAGACGGGGACCGCGATGCGCATGTTCTCCTGATACAGGGGGACGAACTGCCCGCGGAGGTTCGGATATCCCTCCTCATGGCTCCCGAGGCCGAAGAGGGTCTCCTCCTCCGTGAATCCGAAGGTCACGGCTCCGTGGAAGGATTTGCGGACAAATTCGCTCTCCGCGTCCTTCACCGTCGCGCGGACACCGTCCACGGTCTGGCGGGTCTCCGTGCGTCCTCCCGTTGCGCGGCGGACGTCGTATTCTTCGAGGCGGAATCCGCCGGCGGAGGAGAGGAGGGCGTCGGGAGAACGGAAGACGACGGTTTCGGTTTTGGGGTCGAGGGTGACGGCGAGACTGCCGGTCTCGAGGGTGATCTTCCCGGTCTCGGGGTCGGTCCGGGCGTCAAACTCCGCCGCATCCGGGCAGGGAGCCGTGACGGAGAAGGAATCCGGGAGCACATCGCCGGGTCCGTAGGTGACGCGGACGGTCCGGCTGCCGTAAAAGCGGACGGCAAGGGTCCGCTCGCCGAAGGGAATGGAAGTCAGATTCTGCATGATGGATTCTCCTGTATTTTGTGGGGGGAAACGGTAAGGGACGAGTGAGGAGTTAGGAGTGAATGAGGAATGAATTCAGAATTATGAATTAAGAATTGCTTCACGTGAAACATTTTTCCGATATTTCGGCCGCTGCACATTTCATCCCGCCTCCAGCTTGTCATTCTGAGCGTCAGCGAAGAATCTCCCAGCTTCAAGGCCAACCCATCCTCCATGTGCGGAGATTCTTCGTCGCAGGCTCCTCAGAATGACAACGAAAAGCGGAACGATGGGGGCAGCCGTCCGAAATTACGATTGTTTCACGTGAAACAGCCGCCTGCCGAGACTCCAAGTTTCCGGACAGGGTTTCGATCCAGCCGCGCGCGTCACTGTGACAGCTTCTCGATCACCTTGCTCAGCGTCTTGTTGATGATCTTCTCCTTCGAGGCGATCCCGGAGGCAAGGTCCCGGTCGTCCTCGGCGAACATGTTCTTGAACAGACCGTCCCGGAGCTCGTTGCACCACCAGGTGTCGCCCAGATCGTACCGCCTCGTGGCGAAAATGAGGTCCAGCATTTCGGAGGATTCGGAATCCCGGGAGGTGCGGCGTTTCAGGGCAACCTCGTAATACTCGGGGATAAGGTTCTGATACCCGTAGGACGCCATGGCCTCGAGGAGGGCTCCGGCGTACTCGGGGTGCTTGTTGGTGATCGGGATCATGCCGATCCGGGCCCCCGCCTCGACGCGGCTGTAATACTCCGCCTGGGTGTCGTCGAACAGCGGATAGGGGACGATGCCGAAGTCGACCTCCACGTCCCTCAGCTCATTCAGCCTGTAAAAGATCTCGTCCACGAACAGGACCCTGCTCTCGCCGAACATGGCGGCGGTCTCCTTCCAGTAGTCGATGCCGGCCTGGTCATTGCACCAGATCCCGCCGTCCCACATGATGTTGTAAACCTTGTCGAAGACGGAATAGAACCGGTCGTTGCCGGCGATGTTGAGGTAGGGCAGATCCTTTTCGTCCTTGTTGATGCTGAGCTCGCCGGAGGAGAT
>Ga0310695_10011323_pt1 | contig 12779 bp, 9 predicted proteins | sample RumenRJG_04DNA_FD_203882 | JGI IMG/M metagenome (GOLD analysis project Ga0310695, IMG submission 203882) | Bovine rumen microbial communities from Lethbridge, Alberta, Canada - RJG_04 (v2) (version 2) | ecosystem: Host-associated > Mammals > Digestive system > Stomach > Rumen | place: Canada...
ACAATAGTGATTAATACGCAGGGAAAATATGTTGATTTGAAAAAAAGAATTTATGGCCCATTCCATAATGGATATGTGGTTGCAAAGAGTGCTAAGGGCTATACGATAATAGATGAGAAAGGTAATGATATGTTGCGTGCTTCTTATGACGATATAGAATGGTGTTCCTCCGTGAATGATACGTCATATTTCCGAGTGAAGAAGGGAGGGAAACAGATGGTGGTCCGGTATGATGGTTTGATTTTGCCATATAGCGAAATGGGGGATAGTTTGTATGATGGACGCTTAATGGTTAAGAAAAATGGGGGATGGGGATATGTTGACCAAAAGTGGAAAGAAGTAATCGAATGTCATTTTGAAGAGATGGGGCCGTTTTTCAAAGGGTATGCGGTGGTGAAGAGAGACGGAAAATGGGGCATTATTGACGTTAATGGCGCCATAAAAGTCGAATGTATGTATGATGATTGCCACTTATTCTTCGAGGGATATGCAGCCGTGAAGAGAGACGGGAAATGGGGCTTCGTTGATCTCAACGGCACGGTGAAGATAGAATTTACCTACGATGAGTGCCATTCGTTTTCCGAAGGCATGGCGGCGGTGAAGAAAGGTGGCAAGTGGTTTTTCATTGATAAAAGAGGAGAAGTGATTTGTTTCGCTCTTCCGTCAGAAAAATTTAAAGAACAAGGTGCGAAATGAAACAATACGTAATGATACTATGTATAATGGTTGGTTGCCTAAGAGTTTATTCTCAGGACTCATTTTATGCCAATGGTTTCCTGTTCAAAACGATTGCCGAGAATGAACTGGAGATAACTGGTTATGATATTCTCTGGGAAGGAACGTATGAGATTCCGGAAGAGGTGAATGGGAAACGGGTTACCACTTTAGGTATAAAAGCCTTTTTGGGGTATGATAGATCTCGATCTTTATATATTCCTAATACGATAAAGAATTTTCAATCGGATTATGGGAGAAGCCATTGTTTTAAAAAAATGAAATGTGATACGGTAATCCTTGATGCAGACATTGAACATATTCCATCTGACATGTTTGAATATTGTGAAAATTTAAAATATGTAAAACTGCCGGATCGTCTTTTGAAGATTGGTGATGAGGCCTTTGAAGGATGTGCCTCATTGGAATCTATAAATATTCCTGCAGGAGTGAGAGAAATCGGCTCTTCTTGTTTTTGTGGATGTCCAATTAAGAATTTTAAATTACCTGATTCCTTGAGAATATTAGGAGCCTTCTACGGATCGTGTGACCCAATATGCTTTATTCCGGGAAAGGTTGATAGTCTAACAGAATGGGCAGGTTTTCACAATCCGAGCATAAGGGAATTTATTGTGGATAAGAGGAACCTATTTTATTGCTCAGACAAGGGAACCCTTTTTGACAAAGGGATGAAGAGACTTATCCGCCATCCAAACAATAATGACAGAAAGTATAATGTGCCTGTATCGGTTGAGAGAATCGTTAATGGAGCTTTCTTGGGTAATGAAAAGTTGAGATGCGTGGAAATTGGCGGGAATATAAAACAAATAGCGTTAAACTCGTTTTCTATGTGTAAGAACCTGAGATCTATTAGAATTTGCAATACGGATTACGTTTTCATAGACAAACATGTTTTCGATTCCACTCCTCGTCTGAAGGATATATACATCGGTGAAAAATTTTCATTGGATGGTCCATTGGGGAAGAATGATCATTTTAAGATTCATGTTATGCGAGGAAAGGAGGAATTGAAATGCATCGATGCTGCCGACTACGTGAATGAGAAACCGGCCATGGCGAAATACACGAACACTTTGTCCAAGGATAGCTTACGTTCCCATTTGGCGAAAATAAAACATCTTCCGATTAGTTATGACGGTAAGGATGTGAGCGGTGACAGATATTATTGGGAGGCGGTGAAATGTGGGAAGAGTGCGATGCCGGATTTGATCGACTTATTGACGGATACGACTGAGGCGGATTCAATCAAAATGCGAATAAACGAACTGAGTTTTGCCGTCATGTTTGGTATTGTGCGCATCCAACTGACCAAAGTCTACGATAAGGTGAAACATAAATATACACAGTTGGGGGATTTCGAGGACTTCAACAAGAAATCTTCCGATTCCGAAAGAAAGGAATTGCGGGATAGGATGAAGAAGTGGTATCGGCTTTACATGGGTAAGTTGTATTGGAAACACTCGATAGATAAAATAAACTTTAGACACTCCTCTTTCGAATATGAAGAGAATGTGCATCCGGCGGGAGGTTGGTATATTTGCAGGGATTTTGACTCATATTTCCATTGATGTTTGGGTGAAATATTGCTGAGGATTTGAACCAATTGCCAAACTAAAAAAATAAAACTTAATTTAGCGGATTAAACAGTAGACTCATTAATCAATTGAATCAGCAGAATGAGAAAGATTTGTTTGGGAATATTGGTCGTGTTGGCTTTCAGCTTTCTGTCGTCCTGCTCGACAATGCATGTGTTTAAGAAAAACCATAGATCGACGGAAAGGTGGGTGAACCGTTTATACAGAAGGAATGGGAATGCCTTTTATATGACTTCCACCTATTCCACAGGCTCTTATGTGTGGACGTATAAAGGAGACAAGATAGAGATCCGAAAATTGAATTTTGGGAAGGTGGTTGAAAAACAAATATTGGAGACGAAGGGGATCGGTCCATACGATGAAAAGTCATTGAAGGAGGCGAAGGAAGAGCTTGAAGAGAAATGTCTGCCTGAGTTAGACGGAGATGGGGTGGGGTATATCATTCGGGTGAATGGTGACGCCTATAGGGATGATTATCCTAGCGAGATAGATTGTATGAAACAAAATGCATATGGTTCCGCTATCCTAAATGATATTTCGTATGTTATTAATTTAATCTATGGAGGGAAGGAAGAACATTGAATCCGAAACATATAGAAAAATGAAAAAGGTTGTATCTTTTATCGTCGTTTATATTGTTGTATTTGTTTTATACATAGGACTTTCCATCCCCATTAACAATTATGTGGAAAGGGCGTGGTTGTGTCGTCCTGGAGATTTGGGCATAGGGTTGCCTATGTTCAAATATTGGATTCATGTGGGTGGAGAACTCCAACATGGAGGAGATGGAGGCGTTTTATTACTCAACGTCGTTATTGTACTATTCATCACGATCGTCTTAAATTTAGTGCGTATGAAACTACGCCTACGTCGTGGGGAGCGATCTCGTCAAGGACAAGAGAGCGGAGATTAAAGCCCGACCTCCACTTCGATTATGACGTCTTGGCCAGCCACCTTGGCAAGGATCAGATTCCTAAATAAACCCTTTTGTGCAACACTTCTACAGAAACTTTTCCGCGAACATCATTTTGCGCCACTTTTTTTGTATCTTTGCGCACATTTATAAGATTTTATACTGATGAGCTTACTGGATTTGAGTGAACAGGAGATCTTGAGGAGAGAGAGCCTCAAGGAGTTGCGCGCGATGGGCATCGACCCATATCCCGCTGCAGAGTACGTAGTTACGGATTATTCCACAAACATAAAGAGCGAGTTCTCGGATGACGCTCCCCGCAAGGATGTCACCATCGCGGGACGTATCATGAGCCGTCGTATCATGGGCAAGGCCTCCTTCATGGAGCTGCAGGACAGCAAGGGCCGTGTACAAGTCTATATCTCAAGGGACGATTTATGTCCGGACGAGAACAAGGACATGTACAACGTCGTCTTCAAGAAACTGCTCGACATCGGTGACTTCGTGGGTGTCAAGGGCTACGTCTTCCGTACCCAAATGGGGGAGATCTCCGTCCATGCGGTCGAGCTGACTGTCTTGAGCAAATCACTCCGTCCGTTGCCTATCGTGAAGTACAAGGATGGTGTCGCCTATGACGCTTTCGACGATCCTGAGCTGCGCTACCGCCAACGCTACGTCGATTTGGTGGTGAACGACGGTGTGAAGGATATCTTCATCAAACGTTCCAAGGTCTACAAGACCCTGAGGGGCGTTCTGGATGAGGCTGGCTACATGGAGGTGGAGACGCCTATCCTGCAACAGATCGCGGGTGGCGCGAGCGCTCGTCCGTTCATCACCCACCACAACACGTTGGATGTTGACCTCTATCTGCGTATTGCAACCGAGCTTTACCTGAAACGATTGATCGTCGGCGGTTTCGAGGGCGTTTACGAGATCGGCAAGAACTTCCGTAACGAGGGTATGGACCGTACGCACAACCCTGAGTTCACCTGCATGGAGCTCTACGTGCAGTACAAGGATTATAACTGGATGATGTCATTCACCGAGCAGTTGCTCGAAAAGATATGCTTCGCCGCCAACGGCTGCTACGAGTCGAAGGTGGGTGATAACGTGATCAACTTCAAGGCCCCTTACCGTAGGCTGCCTATCCTCGACGCTATCAAGGAGAAGACCGGCTACGACCTCAACGGCAAGAGCGAGGAGGAGATCCGTGAGATCTGCAAGGCGCTGAAGATGGAGATCGACGACACGATGGGTAAGGGTAAGCTGATCGATGAGATATTCGGAGAGTTCTGCGAGGGTACGTATATCCAACCTACCTTCATCACAGACTATCCTGTCGAGATGTCTCCGCTTACGAAGATGCACCGCTCTAAGCCAGGCTTGACGGAGCGTTTCGAGCTCATGGTCAACGGTAAGGAGTTGGCCAACGCATACTCCGAGCTGAACGACCCGATCGACCAGATGGAGCGTTTCAAGGAGCAGTTGAGGCTTTCGGAGAAGGGCGACGACGAGGCGATGTTCATCGATCAGGATTTCGTGCGCGCTTTGGAGTACGGTATGCCTCCTACATCAGGTATCGGTATCGGTATCGACCGTCTCGTCATGTTGATGACGGGCCAGACGACCATCCAGGAGGTGCTCTTCTTCCCGCAGATGAAGCCGGAGAAGGCGCAGACGAAAGACCCTGTCTCTAAGTTCACCGCGTTGGGAATCCCTGAGGATTGGGTGCCTGTCGTGCAGAAGGCGGGCATCTTGACAGTCTCTCAGTTGAAGGATGTGAACCCGAACAAGTTCCACCAGGACATTTGCGGTTTAAATAAGAAATTCAAACTTGAGTTGGTCAACCCAACCCGTGAAGAGGTTGCGGAGTGGGTTAGTAAAATCTAATATATGGACGTGAAAGAAGAACCGAGGATCGCCGTCATGGGAGGTGGTAGCTGGGCTACCGCCATCGCTAAGATTTGTATGGCGAACAGAGAACGTCGGATCAATTGGTACATGCGCAGGCAGGACCAGATTGACGACTTCAAGGAGATGGGGCACAATCCAGCCTATCTCTCCATGGTGCCTTTCGATTTGGATAGGATCGAGTTCTCCTGCAATATCAATGAGATCGTCAAGAAATCCGACATCCTGATATTCGCGACTCCCTCGCCTTTCCTCAAACAGCACTTGAAGAAGCTCCGCGCTTCCTTGAAGAGCAAGATCGTGGTTTCCGCCATCAAGGGTATCGTGCCCGACGAGAACCTCACCGTCTCTGAATATTTCCACCAGATCTACAATGTGCCGCAGGATAATCTGCTGGTCATCTCCGGTCCTTCCCATGCGGAGGAGGTGGCGATGGACCGTCTGTCGTACCTGACCATCGGTGGCGTCTCCAGGGATAACGCCAAGCTCTTCGCCAACATGCTTCAGAACAATTATGTGCGGACCTCCACCGTGGATGATATCATCGGTTTGGAGTATGCCTCCGTGCTGAAGAACGTCTATGCCATCGCGGCGGGTGTCTGCCATGGATTGAAGTATGGTGACAACTTCCAGGCGGTGCTGATTTCCAATGCGATACAGGAGATGCACCGCTTCCTGAACATCGTGAACGAGAAGCAACGAAACATCTCCGAGTCGGCCTATTTGGGCGACTTGCTGGTGACCAGCTACTCCAAGTTCAGCCGTAACCGCACGTTCGGTACGATGATCGGAAAGGGTTACTCCGTCAAGACCGCGCAGCTCGAGATGGAGATGATCGCGGAAGGTTACTACGGCACCAAGTGTATCCATGAGATCAATAAGAACTTCCACGTGAATATGCCAATCATGGACTCCGTCTACAATATCCTTTACGGGAAGATTTCGCCCGCCATTGAGATAAAAGTGTTGACGAGCTTATTGCGTTGATAATGAGTGTGTAATGATATAATATCTTAAAAATTATAAGAATGGAAAACATCAAATTGAACATTGAGAATGCATTCTCTTGCGAGGGTTTGTATATCTCCAAGCCATGCATCACGGCTTACGAGGCTAAGGTAAAAGAGTGCCAGGAAATGTTGCATTTCGGCAAGGGTAAGGGAAACGATTTCTTGGGTTGGTTGACTTTGCCTTCTTCCTTGGACGATAACTTCTTGAACAAGATCATCGCCACGGCTGACCGTTTGAGAAAGTCTTGCGACGTAGTGGTTGTGGCTGGTATCGGTGGTTCATACTTGGGTGCCCGCGCCGTCATCGAGGCATTGTCCAACGCATTTGCGGCTTACTCTAAGAGCAAGGTGAACCCAGCTATCGTTTTCGCCGGCAATAACATCAGCGAGGATTATTTGGCTGAGCTCTCTTCTTTCTTGAGAAGGAAACAGTTCGGTATCATCAATATCTCCAAGTCAGGTACTACGACCGAGACCGCTTTGGCTTTCCGTATCCTCAAGACCCAATTGGAGGAGCAAGTAGGCAAGGCTGAGGCTAAGAACCGTATCGTGGCCGTTACGGACGCCGCTAAGGGCGCTCTCCGCAAATTGGCTACGCAAGAGGGTTACGAGACTTACGTGATTCCTGATAATGTGGGTGGACGTTTCTCTGTCCTCACTCCAGTAGGTTTGCTCCCTATCGCTGTGGCTGGCTTCGACATCAAGCAATTGGTGGCTGGTGCTAAGAAGATGCAGGAGATGTGTAACATCGATGTTCCATTCTCTAAGAACCCTGCCGCTCAATACGCCGCTGTACGTAACGAGTTGTACCAGAAGGGTAAGAAGATCGAGATCTTGGTGAACTATCACCCTAAATTGCACTTCATCGGTGAGTGGTGGAAGCAACTCTACGGAGAGTCTGAGGGTAAGGACTTGAAGGGTATCTTCCCTGCAGCTGTAGACTTCTCTACCGACCTCCACTCAATGGGTCAATGGATCCAAGAGGGCGAGCGTACGATTTTCGAGACCGTTATCTCCATCAAGAGAGCCAACAAGAAGGTGGTTGTCCCTGAGGACAAGGAGAACCTCGACGGTTTGAACTTCTTGGCTGGCAAGCGTGTGGACGAGGTGAACAAGATGGCTGAATTGGGCGTTGTATTGGCCCACGTGGATGGTCAGGTGCCTAACCTGCACATCGATATGCCTTCATTGAACGAGTACTATATCGGTCAGTTGTTCTACTTCTTCGAGAAGGCCTGCGGTATCAGCGGTTACTTGCTCGGCGTGAACCCATTCAACCAACCAGGTGTTGAGGCTTACAAGAAGAACATGTTCGCTTTGTTGGGCAAGCCAGGTTACGAGAAGGAGACTGAGGCGATTAAAGCTAGATTGAACAAGTAAAAACATTTATCCATAGGGTCAGGCGCATCACTGTGCTTGACCCTTTTTTCTTTTGTGTATGGAAATTCTTCAATGGTGTCTCGATAACCTGAATTATTGGACCGTCCTGCTTTTGATGACCATCGAAAGCTCATTCATACCTTTCCCCTCTGAAATCGTGGTTCCTCCTGCCGCCTACAAGGCCGCCGCAGGTGAGTTGAATGTTGTGGGGGTGGTGGCATCCGCTTCTTGTGGTGCTATCCTTGGTGCGCTGATCAACTATATTTTGGCCCGTACTTTGGGGCGTACCTTCGTCTATTGGTTTGTCGAGACGAAGTTCGGACATCTCTGTATGCTCTCCAAGGAGAAGATGGAACATGCCGAGGAGTATTTCAGGGAGCATGGTGTCTCCTCCACCTTGATCGGACGTATGGTGCCTGCCGTTCGTCAGTTGATCTCCATCCCGGCGGGTTTGTCCAAGATGGCCCTTCACACGTTTGTGCTCTTCACCTTCTTGGGTGCGTTCGTCTGGAACTCCATTCTCGCCGCGATAGGCTACGGTTTGCATGGTGTGGTGCCGAAAGACCAGTTGGCGACAGCTGTGGCGCAGTACAAACCCTATTTGGCTGCGGGCGGTATTCTTCTTTTCGTATGCTTTGTGGCATACTTGGTGATTCAGTCGAGAAAAAAATCCAAATAAATCGACACAGCGGAGGCGCGCGAAAAGAATTTGGCGAAAAAAAGAGATAATCCATGGTCTTTTTGGCCTAAATATCTTTTATTTCCAAAGGGAAAATCGTATATTCGCATGTATTTGGGCTTTTTATGCCCGGATGGATTCTAAATGTGCGTCTTGATGAGTGCTGAATGTAGATTCGAATTGTGTATGTGTAGGTTCTGCCTCGCTCTTCTGGTGTTGGCAGTGCTACCTGCTTGCAGTTCCCATAAGGAAATAGCCTATTTGCAGGAACAGGAGGGTGCGTTGCGTGCCGCGGCGGACTCGCTGTATGATGCCCGTATTAAGCCAAAAGATTTGTTGACGATCACCGTCAATACGTTCGATAGGGAAGCCTCTTTGCCCTTCAACCTCATGTATCCCTCCAATTCTCCGAATGGTTTCTCCAACAACGTGGGGGAGAATATCATGCAGAAGTATTTGGTGGACAATGACGGTGAAATCGATTTCCCTGTATTGGGACGCATCAAGGTCGCCGGGCTGACCAAGAAGGAGGTGGAGGCATACCTTCGTGGCAGGTTGGGCGCTTATTTGAAGGAAGAACCTCTTGTGAATGTGCGGATGGTCAACTACAAAATCTCCGTGATCGGTGAGGTGGCTCGTCCGAATACTTACACTATCACGAACGAGAAGGTGAATGTTCTGGAGGCGTTGGCCTTGGCGGGTGATATGACCATCTACGGTATGCGCAAGAATGTGAAGCTGATGCGTGAGACAGAGTCGGGCGAGCGCAACGTCTATACGATTGACTTGACGGACAAGAACCTGATTTATTCGCCTTACTTTTACCTTCAGCAGAATGATGTGCTTTATGTGGAGCCGAATAAAACAAAAATGCGTAACAGTCGTTACAGTGCCATGACGGGGCAGGTCCTGACGGGCACGTCTGTGCTGGTTTCCGTCGCTGGACTGATTGTGACGCTCACGAAGAAATAAATAAAGGTCATGGAGCAGGAAAATAATCTTAATCAACGGAAAACCGAAGAGGGTGGGGTGGACCTGAAGGACCTCGTGTATACGTTCCTCGCCTATTGGAAGTGTTTTGCTGTCTCTTTGATTCTATGCTGCTTGGCGGCTGTCGTCTATCTCCATTATACGATGCCTACGTATAGGGTTTCCTCGAAAATCATGATCCGTGATGAGAAGCGTGGAGGGGATTTCTTTTCGGAGATTTCCGTGTTCGACGATATTGATATGCTTTACAAGGCAAACACGGAGAACGAGATTGAACTCCTTAAATCCAAAACGTTGGTGAAGAACGTTATCTTGGAGCGAGAACTCTATGTGGATTACTATGGGAAGTCATTCTTCCGCAAACGAGATGTGTCGGGCTTTTCTCCTGTCGTTTTGGTTGATAGTTTGTTCGATGCTTCTTCGTTGAGCTCCATGTTGGTTGTTGATATGAAACTGAATGGGGACCGATCCGTCCATGTGTCACTCTCTTCTGAGGATGAAGTGTTGCTTGATTCCGTCTATGCGAGCTTCCCGATAGAGGTGCGAACTTCTAACGGGCCTTTGGACTTCGCTTTGGCGGATGCTTGGAATGATTCCTCCAACTATGATCATATCGTTGTGGAAATTACTCCGCCAGTGTCTTTGGCGAAGAAATATATCAAGAACCTTTCACTCTCTCAGGTGAGTAAGACCTCTTCCATTGTGGTCTTGACGCTGAACACGACCAACAAGTTAAGGGGTATTTCCTTCCTGAATGGGTTAATAGACATGTACAACCGGTCTGCCGTGGAGGAGAAAAACGAGGTCGCCACCAAAACCGCCTTGTTCATCGACAACCGTATCAAGGTTTTGACGGATGAGTTGGGCGAGACGGAGAAGAACCTGGAAAAATACAAGAAGCGTGAGGGACTAACCGAGTTGTCCTCCAATGCCCAACTGTACTTGCAGAAAGGAGCAGAATATGAGGCGAAGAGGGTTGAGTGCGAAACTCAGCTGAATCTGGTACGTTCCTTGAAGAGTTATCTGATGGACGAGGCGAATCGGGGATCAGTGATCCCTTCCAACATTGGACTGAATGAAGCAGGTCTGACGGAACAGATCAATCAGTATAATAATTTGTTGCTCTCTAGGGTGAAACTGCTACAGTCCACGTCTGAAAATAACCCCGCTGTCACTCAAAAAACATTGCAAATCAATGGATTGTATGAAAATGTCAGGTTGCTTGTATCCAATGCGGAGAAGGAGTTGAATATCTCCTTGTCTGATTTGAATAGGCAGACAGACAAGTATAGGGGGCAGATCAGCAATGTGCCTACGCAAGAGAGACTCTTTGTCGAGATAGAGCGTCAACGACAGATCCAGCAGCAGCTGTTCCTTCTCCTGTTGCAGAAAAGGGAGGAGAACGCATTGGCCATGGCAGCCACGCTGAATTGCGCCAAGGTGGTGGACGAAAGCATGGCGGATGATTTCCCTGTCGCTCCGAGGAAGGCTTTGGTGTTCTTCGTCGCTTGTTTCTTCGGCTTGCTGATACCTGCTCTGGTGTTGTACCTCAAGAGATTCTTCGCCTTCAATGTGACTGATTCCTATAATCTTGAACAAGAGGGACTTACATCTTTGCCCGTGCTTGCCGAACTTCCGTTTAAGGATGAATCTATGTCGGATGAGGAGTGGGCGAAAATCAAGGAAGAACCTTTCCGCCTCCTTCGCACCAATTTGCAGTTTATCCAGCAGAGCAAGGAGAACAATGTTGTCTTGGTGACTTCTTTCGTGCCGAATGAAGGGAAGACGTTCATTGCATGTAATGTGGCGTTTTCGTTTGCCTCCCTTTCCAAGAAGGTGATTGTGGTCGGAGGCGACATCCGTAATCCACAGATTAAAAGATATTTTGACAAAAGAAGGAAGTTCGGACTCTCTAATTATTTGTCGAATGATTCCCTGAAGGTGGATGATATCATTGCCCAAACGGACACTCCGAATTTGGACTTCATATCGGGAGGAACGGTTCCACCGAATCCTGCGGAGTTGCTTTCCCGTTCGAGGCTAGATGACTTGTTCGCTGAATTACGTTCTCGTTACGATTATGTGATTATCGATACGGCTCCCGTTTCCATTGTGACCGATACGTTGATCCTTTCCCGTGTGGCGGATTTGACGGTTTTCGTGTGCCGTTCTAAGGCTTTGAATAAACGTTGTTTCAAGTATATTAACTCATTGGCGGAGGAGAAAAGATTGCCGAATGTCGGTATCGTCATCAATGCGGTCCGCAAGTCCCGTCGTAACCGTTATGGCAAGAATTATGGCTACGGTTATGGCGCAGGCTATGGCTACGGTTATGGCTATGGCTACGGTTATGGCCATGAATACACGAGTAAGGACTCTTCCAATTGATTCTGCTGGATTCATCGTGCTTTTGTCGGTATGTTACTGACAATCACGAAGTGTTTTTGTTTTGTAAATGTAACTAATTGAGTCGTAATGAATTAAGTATTTTTTTGACGATAAAAATGAATTATAATCCAGAGAATGTTAAGATCTGTGTGGTGGGATTGGGCTATGTAGGATTACCGTTGGCTCGATTGTTCTCCACTCGATATAAAACCATCGGATTTGACAAGAACCATGCCCGCATAGAAGCGTTGATGAACGGATGTGACAACACGAAGGAGGTGGATGGTCCTTTGTTACGCAAAGCCTTGGAGGATGGTTTCTCCTGCACTTCGAACATGGAGGATATTCGAGACTGCAACTTTTATGTGGTGGCGGTTCCCACACCCATTGATGCGGATAATGCACCGGACTTGACTCCTCTCTATGAGGCGAGCGAGACGGTTGGAAAGGTGATCGGCAAAGGGGATGTGGTGGTCTATGAATCCACCGTATACCCCGGCATGACGGAGGATGAGTGTATCCCTGTGATTGAGAGAGTTTCCGGTTTGACATTCAATCTGGACTTTTTTGCGGGTTATTCGCCTGAGCGGATTAATCCGGGGGATAAGGAGCATACGGTGGATAAGATTAAGAAGGTGACTTCCGGTTCCACACCTGAGGTGGCCGATTTTGTCGATAGGGTCTATGCTTCCGTTTTGATCAATGGTACCCATCGGGCGCCCTCCATCCGTGTGGCGGAGGCCAGTAAGATCATAGAGAATACGCAGCGTGACGTGAATATCGCCTTTGTGAATGAGTTGGCGAAGATTTTCAACGCCATGGGTATCGACACGAACGATGTGCTGGAGGCGGCTGCCACGAAGTGGAATTTTATTAACATGAAGCCTGGATTGGTGGGTGGACATTGCATTTCGGTCGACCCTTATTATCTGATACAGAAGGCGCAAGTATATGGTGTGTTGCCTCGCGTGATGATTTCCGCCCGTCGTCTCAACGATGGTATGGGTGCATACGTTGCCGAGCAGACCGTCAAGTGTATGAACATGAAGGGATTGGTCGTGAAGGATTCCAGGATTCTCCTGTTGGGATTCACCTTTAAGGAGAATTGCCCGGACATTAGGAACACCAAGGTGGTGGATATTTACCATACGCTTTTGGAATATACGCATGATATTGTG
>Ga0310695_10011324_pt1 | contig 12778 bp, 9 predicted proteins | sample RumenRJG_04DNA_FD_203882 | JGI IMG/M metagenome (GOLD analysis project Ga0310695, IMG submission 203882) | Bovine rumen microbial communities from Lethbridge, Alberta, Canada - RJG_04 (v2) (version 2) | ecosystem: Host-associated > Mammals > Digestive system > Stomach > Rumen | place: Canada...
TCATATTTCTCTTTCATGCACAAGACGTCAAAATTGACAGCTTACCTTCACAATAAAGATATTTATACTAGGGTTGGCTGAGATGCTAAATCTATACCATAGGTTACAGGCTATTGCCACTTAATGTTTGATATAACTCTACAGAGTATTTGTCCGTCATACTTGCTACATAATCGACAATTAGCCTTAATCTTGTATATGGAGATAATCTACTAATATCAAATTCTCCTATCTCATCAGGGGATATGACTTTTGTTTCCGGATAATCTCCTGGCAGCCCTTCTTTCATAGCAACTGCTATTCTACTCTCAGAAATTATTCCTTTAATTCGAGACTGATAAGCACGGTCGTGATGGAAAAAATATTTTAAAAGAATATCTAAAAGACCTGTAATAACAGAATTACCTGTAATCTCGAATTTTAATACATTTCTATTTGAGAGTATCTTCTGTTTGGTAAACACTTTCAGAGCTTCAGCTACAAAATTAGGATCATCATATACTAATTCTTCATCTTTTTCCCCATAATCACCATTATCAATTTCTTTAAGATTACGAATAAAATTACGGATAGTCAAATCTACGAGATATGTAATTAAGTGTTCTCGTAACTCCAAACGAATCTGGCGCTGATCTCTAATTTTCAAATCTTCATCACTGATATGATAATCAATAATTTCTCGAATTTGAACTAGTTCACCTTTCTTTTCACTTATTATTTTACTAAGTTCATCCAACAAATTCTTTATACTATACCAGCCCTGGAACAAACCGTCTTCCACATCCATCGTACCATAGCAGATAGTATCTGCTGCCTCCACAAGAAAAGCAAGCGGGTGACGTTTGATCGAACCATCAGAATTTTCCAAATGACAATTATCAACTATTTTATGGAATAACTCGCGCTCTGTTTTGAAAATACCATGTTTATGGTTTCCTACATACCCTTTCTTGATTCTTTCTCCTTCATTAGGATACTTCAAATATGCGCCCAATGTTCCATAGGTAAGGTTCAAACCATCAAGAGTACCAGCATATTGCAACTTAGAAACAATACGTATACCAAGCGCATTACCATCAAACTGAGTAAAGTCAATGATGTTTTCTCCGATACTATCTGCTATTCCCTTGTTTTCTTCAGAATTAAAGAATTTGGTAAAATAGTCTTTTATCGTATCTTCGCCAAAGTGCCCAAATGGCGGATTGCCTATATCGTGGAGTAGTGATGCAGATTTAAGTATTGCTCGAATACACTGTGCATCCTCAAAAGCAGCTTCCTCATTATTGCCATATAATGCTTTAAACTCATTACTTCTTGTATAATTGCATGCCAAGGACTCTGCTATATTCATCACATGCATAGAATGAGTCAAACGAGTCAATATACAATCACCACTCGACAAAGGAATAACCTGAGTCTTATCATGCATTCTGCGAAGCGCTGGACAAAAGACCACTTTCCCAAAATCCACCTCAAAAGGATTTCGCCGATCCTTAATTGAGTCGATTACAGTTTCTTTTCTCCACCTATCCTCAGAAAGGTATTTCTTCCAATCTATATAATACATAAGTCGTATACTATCTTTAGACAGACAACAAAAGAATTTGTTTCAAAGCAAGGAGAGCAGCTTGTTAATTCAGTCATGGGCAGATGACAATCACATCTTTCTATTACAAAAAAAGTTCATCTAAACGCATTTTAACTATCGGTAACTCATGTGACTTTATTTCTTCGTTTTTAAGCCTTATACGATTTACCAGAAAAAGTAGGTTCATCATTGTTATTGGATATGGTTTCTTAATACGCAAAATATAGGGTATTACATCGTTACGATGAATTCGGATAATCTTTGCGGCTAAACTTCGGTCTTGTGCAAAAAGATACGAAAGCCATTCTTCAATGTTAGCAACACCTGGTTGTGAAGGAACAAAGTGAAGACAAAAATGATTCCTTATCATCGCTTCCCAGTAACCTTCTGACAAGTTTTTCTGAGCCATCGATTCAAAAATCGTTGACATAGCATGTTCACAGGTCTCCAAAGAGGCATAAATTCCATTCAACATACGAGACTCTGCCTCACACTTTTGCCACCAAGCCTCACTCTTGCACTTATAACGGAGGTCATGTTCAACCTCATGCCAACCTTCTGATAGTACAGAACGGAGCTGAATCTCATAGGTATTGTCTATAAGACTAGTATCAAAGCTTTTAACACGGCTCAATGCATCATATAAAAGTGATGTCTGTTCTGTTTTCATCTGGAAAACGAGATTCAAACGAGTAGGCATAAACAACTTATCGGTCAAGGTACTCAAATTGCCAATATTTTGATAGATAGGATCTTCTGACAATTCCTTATATGTATTTGACTCATCAATGAAGCATTTATCCTGACGGAGATAATTATAAATAACATCAATATCCTCCCAAAAATAGAAAATAATACGGATACCTATGATATCCTGCATTTTCTTACCATTGGAATCATATTTGCCTCTACCATTAGCCAGTTTACGACAAATTGAATCCATTGACTTGGAGCGACTAAACACACGACAATAAATACCGCAAGACTGAAGCATGTGCTCTATTGAACGACGTATGTCGTTTTCAATAATCCGAATATCAAACTCTTCCATCTGTAAAAAAATTAGTATTAAGTAGGTGCATACCCTCATCTGTTATAAAGGCTTTGTCTCCATTACAGAAAATAAATCCATCTGCCATCAAGGATGCAAAGGTCTTCTTGAAATTTAAATTGCCACTCTTGCTGCCGAATTCCTCACGCAATTTTGAAATCATACGCATTCTGCGACTGCGCCCTCCCACCTTAGTGAAAGTAGACAATATTTTATACCTCCAATAATCTGCATCGTATGTGCTAACATCATCTATGGTCTCAACAGGAATAATGTCAATGAAATGATTCTCTGGGCGTTCACTACAATTGTAGAATTCACATGACAACGTTGAGCCTTCTTTTGTACAGTTATCAAACTTGCAATTGATAAAAGTACAACTGTCTATCTGGTGGAAATTGAAATGACAATGACTAAAACAAATATTGGAGAAGGAGCACATCAGGAAACAATTATCATTACCATTTGCTATAAAGCAGTTTTCTACTGGATTATATAATGAGCCGGCATCAAACGACAAATCAGAGAAACTTCCTAAAGTCATACCCATCAGTTTCAGACCTGCCCAAAACTGAAGCGGTCCCGTCAGAGTACAACATTTCCGCAGATGATCGTAGAATAAAATTCTGCGGTCCTTATCAGTCACAGCCGCCGCCAGAATAGCCTTTTCCAAGAAAGGATAGGATGTCTCTGCATAGTAGTCTTTCATATCAGCATCATTTTTGATAATTGAATGCATAAAAAGCGTACCGAAGATAAAATCATTGAGAAATCCGATATTCTCCGTCCCCTTCCGGTCAAGCAATGCATGATTGGTTAATGTATTGGCGATGCTCTCCGGTTCCTTCGACACTGCTTTCTGTTCTATCAGGTCACGGTTCAGCTCCAACAGAGACTGTTTGACACTAGCCCTGCTATCAGACGTTATATGATATCCCCCAAACAAGGCAGCCAAACGACTCAAAATTTGGAATTGCTCATTCACAGAAAAAGGCAAATCTTGACGTTCTATTTCACGCTTCAGCATAAAATTGAAGAATTTATCGGTTAACAACGAAGGGTTCTGAAGAATACTTTTAAACTCATTGTCATCAATGTATCGAAGATAACCCATCAGAACCGGATTAGCAATAGATGAGCCGATGTTACGATCACGGAAGGTTTTACAACGACTAGCATCTAGCCAGTCATGGAATGTTGGAGAACTCAACTGATAACGGATAATATCAAAACTGAATGAATAACTGACTCGTTCTGCATACCAGTCAAGGAAACTCTGTCCAGAGAATATGGCCGTTTTTCGTGTAGTTAGGACTACCTTTGAATGGTTTGTCAGCAAATCTGAGATAGTTGATAACATTGTCTCAACCTCCTTAAAATCAGCATTAACACCACCATCATCAAGATCGGCACTGAGCAACTCATCAAATCCATCAATAATCAGGGGGATACGACCTTGCTTAATATTATGCAAGACAATGTCATTCTTCAGGAGAATATCAAATTGTTGTTCTATCTGGGATAACAACAAATAGTGGAAATTGCTGGCAGTACGATCTTTAGAGAGTTCCATAAAGAAAGGACGCACATTCTTATGTTCCTGCGTATATTTATGGATCAACTCATAAGCCGTAGAAGTCTTCCCATAACCTGCTGCAGCCTCAATGATAATCAGAACCGGACGGTCACCCTGCATATTATTATATATGGAGTTTACTATATTCTGACTTCCTGTCCCTGACTCTTCGAAGAAATTGGTTTCTACTGTGTAGGGAATAGGAATATACCTGTATTCGCTTTTGTCCTTATGATACACTTTCATCTGCTTGGCTGCATATCTGTCATAATTGGCCTCCAATTGCTTATTGACAGCCTCTACGCGGAAAAAACCCGCAAAAAGATAGTTTTCAATAGAGTCCAACCCGTCATAAACAGTTTTCCTAACACCAAAACCAGATGAAGAATACTCATTACGTTTTCTCTCATACTCCTGAGACTGGTCATCAAACACCAAAATATCAACTGCCGGGTACATTACATTCTCTAGTGCGAAGATCATGTAATCCTCACAATTCTCTTCTACCCGGTAGCCATATTGTTCATACAACTTCCAGATTTTTTCACGTTCTTCAATCTCAATTTTCATATCCGTAATACATTTAGAAAACTTTCAATTTCGGCATCCAGGCTCAAAAACAGCCTTTTAGGGCATCTTTCGCTACCTTGCGCGTCTAAACGAAATTAAACTTTTATTTTTTTTAATACCGATGGTCATCGGTAACATATTCTTTCTGTCGCTATACTTGATGAAAGCGGCAAAGTTGACATCTCGCCATTATATAGGAAACACTCTAGCGCATAGCATATATGGTTTATATACAGAGCGTTAGAAGATTTAGAGTCGTCAAAGTTAATAGAAAGAGGATGTTGTTTTTGAACCGATTCCTCTTCTTTTGTGCAAAAATACGAAAAAAATAAAAATCTACCAAGGAATTTGGTAGATTTTTATTTTATTACTTCGTGAGGGCGAGGATGAAGGTGGAGACGGAGGTCAGCATGCCGAAGAGGGAGAGCCACATGGAGGTAGAGCTGGCGAAGAAGGAGTTTCGCGCTTGGACCTTCTTGGGTTCTACATAGACGATATCGTTCTGCTGAAGATAATAATAGGGTGAGTTGAAGATCTCCGCATCGTTGATGTTCAGCTGATGATACTCACGCTCACCATGCTCATTTTCACGAATCAGGAAAATCTTGTCTCGCTGACCATAGAGATCCAGATCGCCGGCACGGGCGATGGCCTCAACAATACTGATCTTCTCATTCGGAGCCGTATAGACACCAGGCATTTTAATTCCACCCAACATCGCATACTTGTAATTAGACATACGAACCTGCACGATCGGATTCTCCGAAGCTGACATATAAGGCACAATCTTTGACTTGATCAAAGCCTCTGCCCCTTTGGTCGTCATGCCACCCAAGTTAAGCGTGCCGACGACAGGGAAATCGATGTTACCTTCGTTATCAACAAGATAGCCAGAAGTAGATCCTTTCAAGTTGAATGCCTCAGATGCCTCTGGTGTCAGTGTATGCACCGTGATGGAAAGAATGTCCTTGGGCATAATCTTGGCATCGTAAAGCCCCGTCGTCTTTGACAAATCGACATTATCGAGATTCTGGAAGTAGGTTACTTTCTTGGTGCTCATGCAACTTGTCAGCATGATGCCCATTAACAGCAGGAAGATATTTGTTAACTTTTTCATTTTGCGATTTTATTTATATAGGTATTGATACTTTTTCTTACTCATATCGATGGCATTCAGCACCAGCATGGGGCTCGGGATGCGGGCATCCTTGGCGATATCCTTGACAGCAGACTTATCCGTTGATTCTGCCTTGACCACGAAAATCGTGGCATCAACAAACTGAGCAACCTGATAGACGTCTGCATATTTACTCATTTCGGGGGTATCCAAAATCAGATAATCGTTAGCAGCCTTTAACGACTCTATCTGCTTAGCCACATCGGCGCCTGCCAACAAATCGGCTGCCTGGGCAGCCTTTGCCCGGTCCTCACGGAGATTCAGGTTCAGATACTGAGCCTTCTTCCCGATTTGTGTCAGGCTATCCACAAGGCGCTGGGCGAGATAAGTCTTACCATCACCTTTGCTATGGGAAGCCATCATGATTACCTTTTGACCTTCCTTTAGGTTATAGAGGAGGTTGGTTCTCAAAGCACGGATGGCATCGTCGTTGTTTGTCAGGAATACCTCACTGAGAATCGGCAGCTTGGAAGCCTCTTCCAGTTCATTCTTGGTATCGATCTTCGTCTTCAACATCTGGAACAGGAATAAGACACCTATCGGAAGCAGAAGTCCTAAAAGAGCTCCGCCCAATAATACGAATTCTGGCTTGGTCAGGCCTGTACCAGTAATCATAGGATCATCAATCAACTGGCCCTTTTTCATACTCCTTGCCAAATCAGCCGCAATCTCCTCACGCTTCTGAAGCATAGAGATGTAAACACCTTGCTTTATCTCACGTTGACGCTCGATATCCGTCATTTCTCGTTCTATTCTGGGCGCACTAGAAAAGCGATTCAATGTTTTTCTATAATCTCGCTCTTTTGCATTGCGCTTGATGAGCATAGATTCGCGTTTACGATCCATTGACATCTTAATCGTTGGCTGAAGCTCACGGATCTTTTCGTTAAGAAGTAAGACCTGAGGAGCTTTTTCACTCATGCTTTTCAACAAGTCATTTCTTTGAGTTACCAAGTCATTATGACGATCAATGTTTGGATCGCCTTTCTGATCACCATCTCCTCCTTCACCTTGAGCAGTTTCTGTTGGTATAATCTTGAACAAATTGGCCGGATTATTAATATATTCAGCCTGATAATCATGGATTTTAAGGTCAAGATCCATCTCTAAGAGTTTTTCTTCGTACTCATTCTTCTTGGAAGAAACCTCAGAAGCCTCCGACTGTGGGTCAAGAATCTGATGACTACGTTTATAGTTTTCCCAATCAGCATCCGAAGATCCAAGTTCCATATCAATCTTTGCCAATCTTCCATTGACAAACTCCTCATTGCGGCGGACTTCTTCATCCTTCTGTTCGTTGATGCGCTTGTTATAGCGATCCACCAAAGCGTTGATGAACTCAATGCCACGGAGATAATTGTCCTCCTGAATCGAGATAGCCACTACATCGCTCACATTTTTAAAAGGAGGATCTACAGCCATCGCGCCAGCTAATCTGGCAGCCATCGCCTTTGGCGGCACTATCGAGACATTGATTTTGAAGTCACCAGCATAAGCTGCAGCCTGTTGCGCATTCAGCTGAGGGTTCGCCTCAATAGTTACAGTACCGATATCTGTCTTGACAGTGGCTGGAAGTGCCTTAAATGTCTGCTCAGGCAGTTCAACTTTATCTGCTATAGTAGTCACATGATACCCATCACCTTTTTTGTGAATCGTGAGGTCGATGTGATGGTATGCTGTCAGCATCTCCTCATCGAACCATTTCAGATGGGCTAGATCGAGTGTCACCACAATGGGCTGGGTCTTATAAAGGATATAATTACGGCCCCAACTATCTACACTGTATTCTGCATAAAGTCCGAGATCCTTCACCACATCCTTAATCAGCGTCGTAGAAGTCAGCATGCGCTTTACCGTCTCGATACCTTCAGAGCCTGTGCTGATAGAGCTACCCAGACTGACAGGAAGCGCACCCAACGCCTTTGCTGCAGCCGAAGCACCGCCTCCTCCCTTCGATTCGCCCAAAATCTGCATATTACTGCTCACAATGACTGGATTGGGGCGGAACCAGAGATAGACAAACGCTATCATCACACAAGCGACGACGGACACGACGAACCAGCGCCAATTCAGGACAAAGAGCATCCACAGCTGTTTGAAGTCGAACAACGGCGCCTCTTCTTCCTGGAACTCCATAGAGTTCATTTCGTTTTCAATCATTTTATTCATGTATCTTATTTTTCTTTTTTGACAATCACATAATCAATCAACAGATGGAGGATGATTCCCAGCAGCACATCGATCGAGAAGATCAACGTCTTGTCCCACTCCAGAATCACCAGCAAGACCGTCAGTGCCACCAGGACGGTGGATATCAGCAGCAGCACGAGCATCGTCATCAGGGGACTCAAGCCCGCCCGCATCAGTTTATGATGGATATGATTCCGGTCGGGTTTAAAGGGGTTGTGACCTTCCCTGATGCGTTTGAGCATCACGCGGGGGATATCCATCAAGGGAATCATCATCGTCGAGATGCCCATCAGCAGCATACCACGCGGAAAGCTGACGGTGGCGAGACTCGACATATAGACCAGCAGGAAACTCAGCAGATAACCTAACGTCAGGCTGCCCGTGTCGCCCATAAAGATCTTCTTGCCTTTTTCAGCGTTGCCGAAGACATTATAGAACCAAAACGGCAGGAGCACGCCCAACATGCCAAAGGAGAGCATGCAGAAGAGATACTGGCCCTTGATGGCTGCGGCGGCCCCTAAGGTCAGCAGCGAGATAGAGCAAAGCCCCGAAGCCAAGCCGTCGATACCATCAATCAGATTGACCGCATTGATGACATAGACCACCAGAACGACCGTCAGCGGCACACCGAACCAAGCGGGGATCTCATGCAGCCAGAACAGGCCCGACAGGTCGTGGATCCATAGACCAGACGCGGGGAACAAGACGGCTGCCAGGAACTGTACCAGGAATTTCGACTGGTAGGACACACCGATCAGGTCGTCCGCCACGCCCGTCAGGAACAGCGCCATCATGCCCACCGACAACAGGATGAAACGGGGGAAATACGCATCGACATGCGACGGATTGCTATAAAGCTCCAACAGCATCCACAAGCCCACGGTCAGGCAGAAGCTAATCAAGAGCACCGGGAAGAAGGTCACACCGCCCAAACGGGGAATCGGTCTGTTGTGTACCTTCCGCTGGTCGGGGATATCATAGAGCTTACGCTTTCGGCTCAGCAGCAGGACTCTCGGCACGAACAGCGTACCGAGCACGATGGACAGCATCAGGGGCACCAACACCGAAAATGCGGTCCGGCAGGGATCTGTCGAGGCAACGGCCTTTGCGAGAACTTCAACGACGTAATCCATGGCGCCTCTCCCCCTTATTCTTAAAGTACATAATAATCACCTGCATCACCAGCCACACTGACACATCGATCACCAGCAACAGCGACAGGTCAACACCCAGGTTGACCCCGATCACATTCAGGCTGATAAAACCTGATGAGATCAGAAGCAGTGCCAGCAGCACCATACGGGGACTGAGACCCGCCGTCATCAGGCGGTGGTGAATATGGTTGCGGTCCCCCCCCCTGAAGATGTTCCGTCCGTTCACCAGGCGGGTGATTGCCACACGCAACACATCGAACATCGGTATCATCAGGGTTCCGAAACAGATCATACCAACGCCGTTCTTCAGCACCGAACCGCCCAGTTGGCCAAGCGTGATCACAATATAACTCAACAAGTAGCCGATCGTCAGACCGCCCGTACTGCCGAAAAACAACTTACGCCAGCCCAGACGCCAACCGAAGACATTACGGAACATAAACGGTGCCAACACACCCACCATCGAGCCACAGATCAGCAACAGCAGGTACTGTTCGCTCCTATAAGACAAACCGCCCAGCACACTGAAAGCAATGATCGACATACCGGCTGCCAGGCCATCGACATCGTCCAACATCGGGATGGTGTTGGTAATATACATCACGGCACCAACCGTCAATGGGAACGCGATCCAGGATGGCAACTCATAGAGACCGAACATACCGTTCAGGTTGTTGATGCCCAATCCCGACAAGGGGATCAGCATCGCTGCCAAGAATTGGATGATGAGTTTGGAATGGAGGGAGACACCCACCAGGTCGTCCATCACGCCGACGAGGTACATTGTCGTCAGACCTGCCAGCATCATCATAAACTGCACGAAATAGGCCTGTGTCTCGCCGTTGGTATCAAAGGAATCGCCCAACATGAACGTATAGGCCAACGGCAATCCGACACTGATCACCAGAATAGGGAAAAGCGAAACACCACCCAGCCTGGGCACGTTCCGTTTCTTTCTTCCCCGACGCTCCTGGATGGCGGCATCATACAACTCCTTCCGCACGCTAACCACCAGGATGCGCGGGATAATGTAGAGCGACAAGGACATTGCCAACAGGAGGGGCAACAGTATCGAATAATATATCATGATGAAGATCTTCGTCCAAAATTCGTTGGCAAAGGTACACATTATTTCTCTATCAGCCAAATTTTCCACGAAAAAAGTATGAGACGCGCCTCCTAATTGTTAATCTGAGAGATGCAGGAAGCGTGTCACCATGGTGGCAAGACTCCTGTCCATATTGTCGATAAAGGCATCCAGAATGCGCGTCCTGCCCTGTTGTGGCAGGATATCGAAGTCGGCAATCGCCGCTGGAATGAGCGTGCTATATCCTTCTTTCAACAAAATTTCGTCACCCGTACGCCGCACATGGATCACACAATCCCCCTCGATACACATCGTGATGATAAAACTGTCATATTTCCGTAGGTCACGGTGGAACGGCTTCGACACCTCCATCACACGGACATCAAAATAAGGGGTGTCGATGATCTGCGTCGCTCGGTTGGCGAGTTCAGGATAGTCCGTCCGATAATTCCGCTCCACATGAAAATCGAGTGCTTTGGCAGCCAGTGCCGTGTGCAGTTCACGAGGGTTGCCATCCAAGCCCGGCCGGTTATAGTCAAAGATCCGATAGGTCACATCCGACGACTGTTGTACCTCCGCCAAGAGGATGCCGCCACAGATGGCATGTACCCGACCTGCCGGCAGATAAAATACATCCCCCGCCTTCACCCGATGGTCGGCCAGCACCTCCGTAATCGTGCCGTCGGCAATGCGCTGATAGTATTCTCCCACTTGAATCTCCCGTTTGAAACCCGCATAGAGGTGAGCTCCTTCGTCGGCCTTGATAACATACCACATCTCCGACTTACCCATCTTCCCATGCTCACGCATCGCCATCTCGTCGTTGGGATGCACCTGGATACTCAGGTCCTTCTTGGCATCGATGAATTTCACCAGCAAGGGCAATTGTCCGTGGTATGTCTCATTCACCTTCTTGCCCAGGATAGCCTCAGGCTGTTCGTTGATCACCGACACCAGATCCCTTCCCCGCCACCTGCCATTGCTGATAATGCTGGTACTAGAAGGCACAGCACTCACCTCCCAACTCTCCCCGATCGGTTCGTCAGAAGGTGTCAAGCCCTTATAAGGCCGGAGCTGTCCTCCACCCCACACCACCGTATGCAGGTTCGGTTCAAACAGCAGCGGATAGAGCAACGTCTGATCGTTCATTTGTTCATTCATAGCTGCAAAATTACAATAATTTTCTGGATTTACCAAAAATTTCCGTTAAATTATGCTTGAAAAAGTTAAATATTTTACGTATTCTGATTAATATAATGAATCAGCGTTGTTTTTGGAGAAATGTTTATCTTTGTAGGCGATTAGCGTGGGAAATTCCCATAAGTAATAATCAACCAATCAAAATAACAAACAACAAAAACATTAAAAAAATGAAATTTAAAAAAATGAGAACTCCTTTGATGGAGAGTGAAGAAAGAGAGTTGATGGAATTATTTTTCAAACAAATCAAGCGTTGGAAAGGTCTGACATCACTCATCGAAAAGGTAGGTGGTATTAACGGCAAATGGATCAACCCTAAAAGCCCTTACGAAATTACTTCAACAAAAGGGATGAGAATGGTTTCGATTAAAGCAGCTTTTCAAGAAGAGGATGAGTTCATCAAAGACGCCATGGAATTCAGACAGTTTTCCATCGAATTCTGCAAGACCAATGGGCTCACGCCCAACCGTAAACCCAAATCAAGAAGAAAGAAATGAGCGAAGAAGCTTTCGACCTTGTAAAAGGCAGTCTGGCGCGACGGAAACAGAGCGCCACGACTGTCATGTTGGCAGAACCCACCCCACAAGAGATTGAAGCCCTTTTCTTGGAACGCATCACGCCCGAAACAGAACTGCCACCGATGCAGCCGCTGTTCAGGATGAATGAGGAAAACTGTTTCTATCGTGGCGAACTCGTGGCCGACTGCGGTAAGGCGAAGAGCGGCAAAACGTTCTTTCTGTCCATCCTCATGGCAGGTGCCCTAAAAAAACAGATGCTCGCCCTCGAACGACTGTGCGAAGAGCCGCTGAAGGTGCTTTGGATAGACACCGAACAGAGTCAGCAGAGCACACAGGAGATCCTGAAGGACCGTATCATGCCACTGGCAGACCTCGAATCACTCGACGACACACGGTTCTATGCCTTCAACCTCCGTGGTCTCGGTTTCGACCGGCGCCAGAAGATGGTCGATGTAGCCATCCGTGTGCTCCAGCCCGACATCGTCATCCTCGACGGTATCAAGGACCTTATGACCGACATCAACGACGCGGTGCAGGCGACACTCATCATGGAACATCTCATGGCACTCGCCAAGGACCAGAACTGCTGTATCGTCTGTGTGCTCCACCAGAACAAGAGCGAACAGGACCGCAACATGCGCGGCTCCATCGGTACCGAACTGACCAA
>Ga0310695_10011326_pt1 | contig 12778 bp, 9 predicted proteins | sample RumenRJG_04DNA_FD_203882 | JGI IMG/M metagenome (GOLD analysis project Ga0310695, IMG submission 203882) | Bovine rumen microbial communities from Lethbridge, Alberta, Canada - RJG_04 (v2) (version 2) | ecosystem: Host-associated > Mammals > Digestive system > Stomach > Rumen | place: Canada...
CCGCCACTTCGGGATAATTCCGGAACACGGCGAAGGCGAAGGACACGAGGTCGTCGAAATCCAGCCCGAAGATCTTCCGCTGACGGGAGAGATACCGGCGGACGATCTCGCATTCGAGGGGGGAGACGGGTTCGGCGGGGGAGGCCGGGGGCGGGGTCAGCGAGGAGACGTCCCCCCTGACCATCGCCGCGACGTAGTCCTCGTTCGATTTCAGCCGTCTGACCGCGTCGAGGATCTTCTCGAAGGTCGCGCGGTCCATTTTCAGCTCCATCTCCCCGTAGATCTCGGAGAGGATCCGCCGCTGGTCCCCCTCGTCGAGGATGGCGAAGGACTTCGGCCACATCAGGCGGTGGATGTCCTCCCGCAGGACCCGGACGCAGAAGCCGTGGTAGGTGGTGATGAGGGAGGTGTCGTACCCGTCGCCGAGCAGGGCCCGCACGCGCTTTTTCATCTCCCCCGCCGCCTTGTTCGTGAAGGTCACGCAGAGAATGTCGGAGGGAGGGATGCCGGCCGCGCGGACGAGATAGGCGTAGCGGTGGATGAGAGCCCGCGTCTTCCCGGAACCGGCCCCGGCGATCACCCGGATACAACCCTCGGTGGCGCAGGCGGCCCTCAGCTGGTCTTCGTTCAGAGAAGCGAAGGAAGCGGCAAGGCTGTTCTTTTCGTCCATCCGGCATTTCCCCCTTTCGTTCTATTTCGGACCGCAGTCGGACGGGCTCCGTTCAGATCAGCTTTTTGGCGGCCGTTCCGACTTCCGCCGTGAATTCCTTTCCGGGCACCCGGATGAGAACGGTGCCGGGACGGTCCGCGGCGACGGAGAGGGACGTGACCTCCCCATCCTTCCAGGCGGCGTCCACCGTATACCCGCCCCTCGCTCTCAACCCGCGGAAGGAGCCGTTCAGCCAGCCGGGGACCGCGGGGATCAGGGTGACGGAGCCGTCGTGGCTCTGCATCACCATTTCCCCGATGCCCGCCGCGCCGCCGAAATTCCCGTCGATCTGGAACGGCGGATGCGTGTCGAAGAGGTTCGGCAGGGTGGACCGCGTCAGAAGCAGGCGGAGATTGTCATAGGTCTCCTTCGATTTGCCGAGCCGCGCGAACAGATTGACGAGCCAGGCGCGGGACCATCCGGTGTGTCCGCCCCCGGAAGCGAGACGGCGTTCCATCGTCACCTCGATGGCCCGGAAGAGCTCGGGGGTGTTCCGGTTGATCTGCGCCGCCGGATAGAGGCCGAAGGCGTGGGAGATGTGCCGGTGTCCGGGCTCCGCCTCGTCGTAGTCCTGGATCCACTCCATCAGCTGACCGTGGCGGCCGATCCGGAGCGGGGGCATTTTCGCCCGGACTTCACGCGCGCGCCTGCCGCCCACGGGATCCAGCACGAGAATGTCTTCGCACTCCGCGTAGAAGTCCAGCAGTCCGCCGATGATCTCGAGGTCCATCGTGGGGGAGATCGCAAGGGACACCCGGCGGCCTTCGGAATCGAGATAGCAGTTTTCGGGGGAGGTCGAGGGACCCGTGTGGAGATAGCCGTCCGGGCCTTCGAACAGCGTGTCGATGAAGAACTCCGCGCATTTGCGGATGTAGCGGTAGGCGGTGTTCAGAAGGAAATCCCGGTCCCCGGTGTAGAGCCAGTGTTCCCACATGTGGTAGGCCAGCCACGCGCCGCCGAGAGGCCAGAGCCCCCAGAGCCCGTCCGCCGCCGCCGCGAATCCGTAGATATCGGAGAGGTGATGCACGACGGTCCCGCGGACGCCGTAGTTCTCCCGCGCCACCTTTTCGCCGCCCGGGAGCAGATAGCGGTTCATGTAGTCGAAGAGGGCGGAGGTACATTCGCCGAGGTTCGCCTCTTCCGCCTGCCAGTAGTTCATCTGGAGATTGATGTTCGTGTGGTAGTCGCTGTTCCAGGGAGGGGTGAGCCCGTGGGCCCAGACGCCCTGGAGGTTCGCGGGGAGCGTGCCCGGGCGGGAGGATCCCACGAGGAGGTATTTGCCGAAGGCGTAGTACAGCGAGAGCAGGCCGTCGTCCCGGGCTTCGGGATCCTCTTTCAGCCGGGCGAGCCGTTTCGAGACGGGCAGGGCGGCGAGGGCGGGATCCTCTTCAAATGCGACGTCGGAGCGGTCCATCAGCGCGCTGTGATCCGCGGCGTGCTCGGAGAGGAGGGCGTCCCAGCCGTCGGACACTTTTTCGAGCCGGTCCTCCGCCGCGTCCACGAGATCGTAGGACTTGAAGGAGGTGACGATCACCGTGTAAAGTTCGATCTTCGTCGCGTCCTTCACTGAGATCCCCGCGTCGGATACGGAGGCGCGGCCGTCGGTCACGATCCGGGTCTTCATGAGGAACCGGTTCTCCGCAAACTGGGTGACGGCCTCCGCAGAGATCGAATCGGAGGTGACCACAAGGCGGCTCACGTTTTCCCGGCGGTAGCGGATCGAAGCCGTGAAGGGAGCGGAGGCCGCGTATTTCGCCGCGATGAGCCGGGCGGGATAGGAGGCGAAGTAGGACCGCTCGTACCGGACGCCGTCCTTCTCGTAGGCGACCCGGCACACGCCGTCCGTCAGATCCAGATCCCGGCGGTAGTTCTCCGCCCCGTCGTCTTCATGGACCTTCACGAGCAGCTCGCCCGCGTATTCGTAGGCCTTGATGCGGTTGAAGCAATCCTTCATGTGCTCGGACGCCCACATGTCCGCCTCGTATTCCTTCCCTTCGAGGAAGAGGGAGCGGATATGGGCGATCTTCTCGGGGAAGCCGTCGACGCGGGTGTCCATCGGACCGCCGTCCCAGATCGACTCCTCGTTGAAGGAGAGCCGGTCTTCCGCGACGCCGCCCCAGACGGAAAGTCCGGCGGATCCGCAGCCTACGGGGGAGGTGTTCTCCCAGTTCGGCGCGGCGTTGTCAAGATGCAGGACATAGTGCTTCATGTTCTCGGTACCTCCTGAGATTCTGGTCGGCGCACAGGGTTTCCCCGGGCCTTCGGTTCGGATGGTCGGTTCATAGCGGTTTCACTCTAAATCATGTCAAAAGTTTTTGATCGACCTTTTTTCAAAAAGGTCGCGGGGTCAAGGGGCAGAGCCCTTGCCGACGTCCGCAGACGTCGGAACACCCATGACTTCCTGAGAGTTCCTCTTTTGGTTCTTTTCTCCTCGATAAAGGAGAAAAGAACAGCGATATATCTGGATGACATCATTTAGAACAGAGATAGAGTGTTATTCCCCCTCCTCTTCGTCCTCCGGGATTTCGGCGGCGGGGCGCTTTTTCGGGCGGAGGGAGGAGAGGGGATTGTTCTGCATGGCCTCCTCCATGTGTTCGTTGGAGACGTGGGTATAGATCTGGGTGGTGTTGAGCTGTTCGTGGCCGAGGATGTCCTTGAGCACCCGGATATCCACCTCGCCGGACTGGTACATCAGGGTAGCGGCGGTGTGGCGGAGCTTGTGGGTGGAGTAGTTCTTGTATTCGAGCCCGGCTTCCCCGAGGTATTTCTTCACCATCCACTGGACGGTCTTGACGGAGATCCGGTGTCCCTGCCCGGAGAGGAAAAGCGCGCTCTCGCCCTTCTGCTTCGCCGGGGTCTGCATCCGGACCGGCAGATAGGCGGAGATCGCGGCCCGGCAGGCGTCGTTGAGGTAGACGATGCGCTCCTTCGATCCCTTCCCGATCACCCGCATGGAGCGCAGTTCCCGGTCGAGGTCGGGCAGGGAGATCCCCGCGAGCTCCGAGAGCCGGATGCCGCAGTTGAGAAAGAGGGTCAGGATGCAGTAGTCCCGCTCCCGGGTCTTCGATTCCGCGTCGGCGGAGACCGCGTCGAGGAGGGAAACGCTCTCCTCCACGCTGAGATATTTCGGCAGGGTCTTTTTCAGCTTCGGCGTCTCGATGTCCCCGGCGGGGTTGTTCTCGAAGAGGTGCTGGCGGGAGACGCAGAACTTGTAAAACTGTTTGATGGCGGAGAGCTTGCGGGCGACGGTGCGGTTTTCGTTGTCCCGCCCTTCCTTGACATAGGCGAGAAAATCGTAGATCTCCCCCGTCCCGACTCCTTCGAAAAAGGCCGTGTCGAGCCCGGTGAGATCCGCCGCCTCGAATTCCTCCCCCTCCGTCGGAAGCCCTGCCCGGGAAGCGGTCAGCCAGCGGCAGAAGGTGCGCAGATCGAGCAGGTATTCGTTGACGGTCTTCGCGGAACAGCCCTGCACCACGTCTTTGTAGCGGGCAAAATCCCGGATCAGGGGAGGGAAGGACGCGCGGAATTCGAGATCAGTCATGGGAGCCTCTTGTCAGATTTGTCTTTGCGGCAGCCGAAAAATCCGGGATCGGACGCGATCGGCAGTTCGGGTGAAACCGCGACCCCGGCGGGCCGTGAAACCGCGTCATGACGGTCCCGCCCGTGAAGGCCGGTTTGGATGGAATGATTATACCACAAGAGTTTTTTCAAGTCAACCCGTTCGCCCGTGAAAGCTGAGAAAGGACGGATCGGCGGGAAAAAGCGCGGAAAACGGAGGGCACCCCCCCTGCCGGAGAGGGCGGAGGATCCCCGATTCCCCGTTCAATTGTGCCCGGAACGACTTTGACGATTCTGTGTAAAAGCGTTTACTTTTCGATGGACTGATTGTAAATTTTCACGGGACCCGCTTGTATTTCGCCGGTAAAACAGATACAATATCCTCAGCGGAACAACAGCACCCGAAGGCCCGCGGCGGATCGGGAGATCACGGAGGCGCGGCTCGGGCGTTTCATTTTTTCTGGAGCGGAATAATGAAGGAATTCTGGAACGAAAACGGTAAATACATCGGCAAAATGACGCTGAATCAGTTCGGCGCCACGTTCTTCGGCGTGATGCTGGTGCTCGCGGCTTCCGCGGCCCAGAGCCAGAGGACGTGGCTGACCCTCTTTGCCAGCGCGTTCGCCACGGCGTTCTACCTTTTCCTGATCTACACCGTGCTCTGGGAAAAGGGGGGACAGGACCGGATCCGGGTCGACGCCGGACGGGCGCAGAGAAAGCCTCTCACCGGATTCTGGATCACCCTCGCCGCCAATATCCCGAACATCGTCATCGGCCTGCTCGACATCGCGACCCGCCTGATGATGGATCCCGCGAACCCGGACCGGCTGCCGGGGAAGATCAACTCCGTCGTCCGGGCCCTCTGCCTGCTCTGGGAAGGGATGTACGCCGGATTCGTCAGCTACGCCCACACGGTGGCGCCGAACCACCCGTACCTGCTTTCCCTCACGAGGCTTTTCATCGTGGTCCCCGCGCTTTTCGTCGGGACTCTCGCCTACTACCTCGGCCTCTGCAACCGCCGTCTCCTCCAGCCCTTCGAGCTCAAACAGCCCGCCGCGAAGGAGACCAACTCCGGGAAACGGTGAGACGGGAAAAAATGAACAGACTGAACCCGACGGGACTTCGGATCCTCCCGCCGGGCTTTTGTTTTGAACCGCAAAACTACAGCCGCGCTGTAATTCCGCATGCAGCACGGCTCTCTTGTTTTCCGGCCGGGAATATGGTATCCTGTTCTCGGCAGAACGCGCGTCTGAACCTCACACCCGAAAGGAGTATCCCATGAATCTCGGAACCGTCATCCGGAAAGCGCGGAGAGCGAACGACTATACGCAGGAGGAGCTTGCGGAACTTCTCGGCGTCACGGTCTCCGCAGTCAGCCAGTGGGAGCAGAACAGGACCCTGCCGGACATATCCCTTGTCCCCGGGATCTGCTCTGCCCTGAAGCTGTCCGCCGACGAACTCTTCGGCACGGACCCCGCATCGAAGGAGGAAAAAATCGAAGTGATCCTCGCCGAAGCGGAGTGCATGGAGGACAGGGAGGAATCTCCCCGCGCCGTCCTCGCTCTTCTGGAAGAAGCCCTGACGCAGTACCCCGACAGCATGAAGCTCGTCGGCCAGACCGCCTATGTCCTCGGAGTCCTTTCACACAGCGGAGAGGAAAGTCCCGACGACCGACGGGCTTTCGCGGACCGCGCCGCCTCGCTGTACGAAAAGATCCTCGCCCGCTCCGACGACGAAAACCTCCGGGGCACGGCGAGGCAGTCCCTTGTCTATTACTATGCCGACCGCGGCAGTTTCGACCGCGCGCTCGAGCTGGCGGGGACCTTCGACACCTGCTATTCGGCGCGGGAAGAGCTGGAATTTCAGATTTACTGGAAGATGCATGATTTCGGGATGTTTCAGCATCACAAGCAGTTCTTCCTCAGCAGGGCCATCGAAAAGATCCCGTTCCTCTGCCGCGGCGAAAACGGGATGCCGGTTTATTCGGAGGAGGAGACCGCGCGGCTCTATGAGAAGCAGATCGCGGTCTGCGAGATCCTCTACGACGGGGACTATCTGCTCACAAACGGGACCATGTGCACCGCCCACAGCCATCTTGCAAAATACCATGCTTCCCGGGGTGAGGCGGAAAAGGGCCTCTATCATCTCATAAAGGCCGCGGATCACGCCGAAGCGCTGCACGAATATCTCTCCCCTTTGGTGATCGACCGGCACACCGTCATGAACGGGGAGGAACTGGAGCGGTTTACCTGCCTGCTGTTCCGCGGAGGGCGGGACGCTGCGGTCGGCGGCGGAGGCAGGAGGGACGCGCAGGCGCTTCTCGATCTGATGGCCGATCCGGTGTTCGATCCGGTCCGGGAACGGAAGGAATTCCTCGCCGCCCGGGAAAAGACCGAAGCGATTCTGAAATGACGAAACAGGCAGAACAAACAGGAGCCGCATCCCGAAAGACCGACTCCTGTTTTTTCTATTTAGCGGGAATTTCATACTATTCTCGTTCAAAAAAGCTAACTATATGGGTTTTGATCGCTCTCCGTAGAGTGCGAACAATCTATGATTGTGAGCTCACGTGCGATAACTCTGATAAGGTTGGATGGCTATATTGGTGTGCAAGGGTTCAACCGCACTTAATTGGTATAACCTTGTCCTCCCCCCAATTGAAGTTCTTGCCAGGCTTCTTTCAAGAAGCCGCGTTTCCTTTTTAGCTTGAGATTAGTATCACACTCCGTAAAACCACCGGTTCCACAGCCGGACGGGGAGCTTTCCTCTCTCCCGGACCGCTTTTTCGGCGGCGGCGAGGGCTTTTTTGAGGAATTTGAGTTCCGCGTCCGTCGAAAGGTGGCGGCTGAACCGGGCTTTTTCCGCAAGGAAGCGCAGGATCTCGGCCTCCTTTGCGGATACGGGCCTCCCCGACGCCCGGTCCAGCTTCGCAGTCAGCCGGTAGAGCGTCACGGCCCGTTCATTCGGGGACGCGCGTTCCAGCATCCGGCGTCTGTATCCGCGGCGGGCGACAGGCCAGAGAACGACGGCGGCAAGCGGGATCAGAACGGCGGGCAAAACGATCCGCAGGGGGGAGGATCGGCGGACGGGCTCCGGGCTCTCACCGGTCCCTTCTTCCTCCGGCTCCTCTTCCCGTTCGTCGTCCTCCTGATTCTCATAGAGATTCGGCAGGGGGGCGGCGGGCGTGTCGGATCTTGTCTCCTCTTCTTCCGCGGCGTCTTCCGCATCCAGGGAGGAGGTGACTTCCAGCATCCGCCACGAGGCGAGGGAGTCGTCGAAATACTCCACCCAGGCGTGGGCGTCGTTTTCCGTCACCGTCGTCCATGCTCCCCCCTCCGCCTCCACGAGATAGCCGGTCACATACCGGGCCGGGATCCCGAGACAGCGGAGCAGGATGGCCGCGGCGGAGGCGAAATGAACGCAGTACCCCCGGTCATACTCCATGAGGAACCATCCGACGAAATCCCGGGTCGCGGGGACCGCCGGGGTGTCCCGGTCGTAGCGGGCGTGATTGCGCACGTAGTCCGCCGCCTTGTAGACGAGATTCGGGTCCTCCGGGTCGAACTGCGCGATCAGGGGGCCGAGTTCCTCCCGCGTCGTGTCCGGGACCTCGGTATAGCGGGAGAAGACGTAATTCCGGTACTCCCAGGACACAGGAGCGTAGGCGGCGTTCGCGTTCAGAAGGATGCGGTACTCCGTCAGCTTCTTGTTGCGGACGAAGGAGTCCTTCGAGCTCACAGCGCCTGTCGGCAGTTCCGTGGGCGTGTAGGGCAGATAGAGCAGGGGCAGGACGGTTTCCGTGCGCAGGCGGATTTCTTCCCGGGGCTGGGAATCCGTCGTGAAGAGGGAGGAGGGGAAGAGGGATTCCGGCTCCCCTTCGGCACTCAGCTGCTGCCAGGTCAGACCCGTGTACCGCCCGTAGGACGCTCCGCGCAGATACAGGGTGCGGCTCCGGTCGGAGTAGACCTCCATCACCGGCGTCGGCATATCCGGCCTCGGACCCATGTGCAGATACACCATCCCGGTCCGGGTGTTCCACGGGAACGCGCCGATCAGATCGCTCGCAAAGGCCGCCGCCCCCTGCCCGCTCTTTTCGGAGGAGGAGCCGGTCCGGCGCGCGCGGGTGAATTCGTTCCAGGCGGTCTCTGCCAGCTTCACGGTACGGTCAGCGAAGGCGGGACGCTCGTACACCGAGAGCAGGGCGTAGGAGCCGAAGGAGATCAGAACGGCGGGCAGGATCAGCGCGAACACCGCGATCCCGGCCCGGGGACTGCCCCGCGTCAGAAGCAGGGAGGACAGAAGGAGCGTCAGGTGCAGGGCGGCGAAGACCACCGAGGAGGAGAAGGAGGGCATCTCTCCCAAGAGGACCGCGAAGGAGGCGAAAAACAGCACGCCGAAGGCCGTATACCAGAAAGTACCGGCCCGCCGCGCCAACAGGAACGCGAGGACGAGTCCCCAGAAGAGCCCGACGGCCGCGAGGATCCAGACCGAGACCGCTTCGGCGTTGAAAAACGAGCTGCTTTGGGGACGCCGGACCGAAAGGAGCGTAAAGAGGGCGCGGATCGGGGAGGACCACGTCAGACGGTTGTACAGAATTGCTTGAGCGCCCCACCACGACTCCCGGAAGAGGAGAAATACGGCGGGGGCGAGAAGGGCGGGGATCGTCAGAAACAACGCCGGATGGGGCGTCAGAAGGAGCAGGGCCGAAACGAGGGCGAGAAAAGCGGAGACAAGGAGGATCTTGCCCGTCGGAAAGGGGAGTTCCAGAAGGTCCCCCGCCACGGCGGCGTTCGAGAAGACGGCGGCGAAGACGAGGATCCCGCCGGAGAGAGCATAGCTGAGCCGGTCCCGGAATTTCATGATCCCGCCCCCTTTCGTCCGATCTCCGCGGGACGCGCGTCGGAACCCGCCCGGAAGACCCACTCGGCACCGGGTTCGGGAAAGTTCTCCGCCTCCGGTCCGGCGAGGGGCGAGGAGAGGAAGGACCCGACGAACGCGGCGAGATCCTCTTCCACCCGGATCGGGACAAGGGCCCCCGTCTTCTGCGCGAAGATCTCGTGGGGGATCTCCCGGCGCAGAAGTTCCCCGCTCACCCACACGGCGGCGTCGAGGGCGGCGTCCGCGTCGGCCCGGTCGAAGGAGGGGGCGAAGACGATGAGGGCCCGGCTCCGGACTGCCTCTTCGGCTTCCCGGACCACCGGCTTGTCCGTCTTGGCGGAGGCTTTCCAGTGGAGGGTGCGGACGGGATCGCCGGGGCGGTATTCGCGCAGTTCGTGAAATTCGGAAAAGCCTCCCCCGGGTTTCGGCCGGTAGGAAGCGGCGAGCAGATTGTCGATTTCGGGGGAGGGGGAGGGCTCCGCCGGGATCGGATTCACCGTCAGCCGGGAGGGGGAGGGGAGGGCAGCGCGGAAGCTCCAGAGCCCGAGAAAATCGGTGACCGACGCCCGGACCGTCTCGATCTGCCAGACCCCCGAATGGGAGGCCTTGAACAGGATCCGCGCGTCTCCCGGGGTGGGGAAGACGTATTTTGCCGTCGTCCCGTCCATCAGATCCCGCACCGCCACCCGGAGGGAACCCGGAAGCGGACAGGGAAGTCCCTGATTGCGCCGGGACCGGATCGAAAACGCGAGGGTGACCTCTCCGCCTCTCACGACGGACGAAGGGACTTGTGCAAAGACCGCGGGCCTTTTCAGAAACGGCAGGGAGACGAGGAGGGACACGAAGGGAAGCGCGAGAGCCGGGACGAAGAGGAAGACCGAAACGCGCCCGTCGTAGAAGAGCCAGAACGCCGAGAGCCCGATGAGGATCAGCGCGTATACGATGCGGCGGGACGCCATCTCACACCTTCGGGGCCGGGACGCCCGCGACGATCTGTTTCAGAAGCTGGGATCCCCCCGCCTCCTTCGCCTCGGGAGCCAGAAGAAGACGGTGCTCCACCGTGCGGACATAGACGGCGGCCACGTCCTGCGGCACCACGAAATCCCGCCCCCGCAGATACGCCGAGGCCTTCGCCATCGCGGTGAGGGAGAGGGTCGCCCGTGGGGATGCTCCCCGCAGGATCAGACCGTGGTCCCGCGTCGCCGCAACCAGCGCGATGACGTAGGAGAGCACCTCGTCCTTGACATAGACCGACTGAGCCTCGTTCTGCATGGCGACGACCCCCGCCGCGTCCGTCACGGGGACGATGGCGTCAAGGGGATTACCGCCCATCCGGTTCTTCACCATTTCGAGTTCCGCCGCCGGATCCGGGTAGCCCAGGGAGAGCCGGACGGTGAAGCGGTCCATCTGGGAGTCCGGGAGCAGCTGGGTCCCCGCCGCGCCGGTCGGATTCTGGGTCGCCATGACGAAAAAGGGCTCCGGGAGGCGGTAGGTGCTTCCGTCCACCGTCACCTGACCCTCCTCCATCGCTTCGAGCAGGGCGGACTGGGTGCGGGAGGTGGCCCGATTGAGCTCGTCCGCCAGGAAGAAATTGCAGAGCACCGCGCCGGGCTGGTAGATCATCCGCCCCGTCTCCTTCTGATAAACGGAATAGCCCGTCACGTCCGAGGGGAGCACGTCCGGGGTGAACTGGACGCGTCCGTAGGAGAGTCCGAGAGCCCGGGAGAACGCCAGAGCCGCCGTGGTCTTGCCGACGCCGGGGATGTCCTCGAGCAGGATATGCCCCCGCGCAAGGATCGCCATGAGGATCCATAGAAGGGTCTGATCCTTCCCGGACACCGCTTTCTTCACTTCCTTCAAAATCTGCTGCGACTGGTTCATGCCTTCCCGTCCCGGATGAAAATTGTAGTATACCCTATTATACCCGATCCCGCGCCGTCTGTCAAGTACAAAAAAAGGGACTTCCGAAAAACCGGAGGTCCCATTTCCATGGTTTCGATCATTTTGCCGCCGTATCGCAGTAGGCGCACCGGTACAGCGCGCGGTTCCGGTCGGCGAGGCGGAACACGTGGTCCAGCTCCTGCTCCGTCGAGGTGATGCACCGCGGATTCTTGCATTTTATGACGTTGACGAGGGTCCCGGGCATCCCGATCTCCCGCTTCTCCACGAGCTTTCCCTCCCGGATGATGTTCACCGTCGCCGAGGGGTCCACGTAGCCGATCACGTCGAAGTTCACGGGGATATCCGCGTCGATCTTGATGATGTCCTTGCGCCCCATCTTGCGGCTGACGGCGTGCTGGATGATCGCCACGGAGCACTCGAGGGAGCCGAGGTCCAGCAGTTCGTAGAGCCGCATGGCCCTCCCCGCCGTGATGTGGTCGATCACAATGCCGGTCTGAATGGAATCTATGTTCATGATGCGGCCTCCCCGAGCAGTTTCAGAATCAGAGCCATGCGCATGTATTTGCCGTAGAGCACCTGCTTGAAGTAACAGGCGCGGGGATCCCGGTCGACGGCCACCGAGATCTCGTTCACCCGGGGCAGGGGATGCATGACGATCAGATCTTCCTTCGCCGCCGCCATCTTCGCGGGATCGAGGATGTAGCTGTCCTTCAGGCGGAGGTAGTCTTCCTCGTTGAAGAAGCGCTCCTTCTGGACCCGGGTCATGTAGAGCACGTCGAGATCGGGCATGACCTCTTCGAGCCGTTCCGTCTGCCGGTAGGGGATCCCCTTCGATTTGAGGGCGTCCTCTTTCACGTAACTCGGCAGTTTCAGCTCTTCCGGGGAGATCAGCACGAACCGGATATCCCCGTACCGGGACAGGGCGTTCACGAGGGAATGGACCGTCCGGCCGAATTTGAGGTCCCCGCAGAGCCCGACGGTCAGCCCGGAGAATCCGCCCTTTTCCCGCCGGATGGTGAGCAGGTCGGCGAGGGTCTGGGTGGGGTGGCAGTGTCCGCCGTCGCCCGCGTTGATGACGGGGACCGTCGCGTTGTTCGCCGCCACGAGAGCCGCGCCCTCTTTCGGGTGCCGCATGGCGATGATATCGGCGTAGCAGCTGATGACCCGCGCGGTGTCGGCGACGCTTTCGCCCTTCGCGGCGGAGGAGGACGCGGCGTCCGTCATGGAGAGCACGTTCCCCCCGAGCTCGTACATCGCGGCCTCGAAGCTCATGCGGGTGCGGGTGGAGGGTTCGAAGAAGAGGGTCGCCAGCTTCTTTCCGCGGCAGGACTCCGCGTAGGCGGCGGGATTTGCGATGATATCCTCCGCCGTGTCCATCAGGGCGTCGAGCTCTTCGGGGGAGAGATCGGAAATATCAATGACGGAACGTCTCATTTCCCGCCTCCGATCCAGCTTTCGTCGGAGGGGTTGTCCCGGAAGGCGATCAGCCGGGCGATGTCCTCCGGGCGGATGTAGTTCTCCTCCGCCGCGACCTTTGCCACGGTGTCGAAATCGGTGAGGGAGACGTTCTTCACTTCCGCCTCCGCCAGCCGCGCGATCCCCTTCTTCATGCCGTAGGTGAAGATCGAGGCGATCCCGAGGACCTCCGCCCCCGCTTCCCGCAACACGTTCACCACTTCCAGCACCGAGCCGCCCGTGGAGATCAGATCCTCGATCACCACGACCTTCTGG
>Ga0310695_10011327_pt1 | contig 12778 bp, 12 predicted proteins | sample RumenRJG_04DNA_FD_203882 | JGI IMG/M metagenome (GOLD analysis project Ga0310695, IMG submission 203882) | Bovine rumen microbial communities from Lethbridge, Alberta, Canada - RJG_04 (v2) (version 2) | ecosystem: Host-associated > Mammals > Digestive system > Stomach > Rumen | place: Canada...
CGAAATCATCATCCACGAAGTACGGAATCTTGAAACGCACCGTGTCATCGCTCGACAAGACGTTCTTCGTCATGCTACCCAACGAGCCCGCACCATAGATCACGACCACCCTCCGCTGCCGGCTACCATGCTTTTTGCCCACGAAATAGACAAACTTAATGAGCAGACGGATCAGCACGATGAAGAGGGCCACCACGGAAACCGTGAGAACCATCTCTATCACAGTCGGTATATAATCCAGGAATTGTGGTGCGAAGGAAGTCAACGCCCACCTGGCAATCCAGTACAAAGCAAAGCACAAGAGGCAGGAACAAATAATACGGAAAATATCGTAGAACCCAGTGTGCCGAATCAGTCCTACATAGGAACGGACAACGAGGAAAGAGACAAAGAAAAGCGCAAAGACAGAAAGAACATCATAGAGGCGATGCTCCGCAGACAACGACCCGTACCGTACCAATAAGAACACGACAACCGCTATCAGCAAATCAAACGCTAACACAAAATATTTCGAAGGCGACCATTGGCCATACAAGGTGTACAACTTACAAAACGCCCTTCCAAAGAAATCAGCCATACATCATATCTCTTCCAACAAACACGTAAGACACATCTGAACAATTGGCAAAAATACAAAAAAGGCTCACCAAACACAATTTTTGGCAAGCCTTTTTTACGTGAAATTATCGACAGATGATAAAAAAACAAACAATTCAATACCGACAGAGCCGGATTAGGGTCAACCGTCCCCTAAAAACCGGCCTATCAAAGGGCGGATTTTATCGTATCCGCCACAAAACCAACATCCTCCACAGAGACACACGGACCACTCGGCAAGCAAAGACCAGAGGCGAACAATCCTTCGCTCACACCGTTCAAATACCGCGGGGCATCCTTGAAGACAGGCTGCAGGTGGAGCGGTTTCCACAAAGGACGGGACTCCACACCCGCCTCATCCAGCAAGAGGCGAATCCGTTCGATCTCCTTGTCCGACGAGCCATCTAAAGTGATGGTATTCAGCCAATAATTGGAATCAAACTCAGGCGAAGGATTCAGGTGAACCGAAACCCTATCCACCCCGGAGAATAGGTGGTCGTATTGTTCCGCCAAGAGACGATGGTGGCAGATATGATCCTCCGCGACGCGCATCTGTCCACGACCGATACCCGCGCAGACATTGCTCATACGGTAGTTATAGCCTATCTGTTCATGCTGATAATAGGGGAAAGGCTCCCTCGCCTGCGTGGCGTAGAAAAGGATTTTGCGCTTAGCCGCTTCGTCGGGGCAGACCAACGCACCTCCCCCCGAGGTGGTGATCATCTTATTACCGTTGAAGCTCAACACGCCAAAACGACCGAAAGTGCCGCAAGACCTTCCCTTGTACCTAGAGCCGAAAGCCTCCGCAGCATCCTCCACAACAGGGATTCCGTAACGGTCGGCGACCGCCAATATCTCGTCATACTTCGGAGGCATACCGTAGAGAGAAACCAGCACGATAGCCTTAGGCAAGCGTCCCGTGCGGGAAAGACGGTCCTTGATCGCCTCCTCTAACAGGTTTGGATCCATGTTCCATGTCTCCGGCTCGCTATCCACGAAGACCGGCGTAGCACCCTGATACACAATAGGATTGCACGAAGCCGCGAAGGTGAAGCTCTGGCAGATCACCTCATCCCCCGGCTGGACATCCAGCAGCACCATCGACAGATGGACGGCGGCGGTGCCGGACGATAAGGCGGCGACTCGTTTTCCTTGGCCCATGAAACGTTCCAGGTCAGCCTCGAAGGCATCCACGTTAGGTCCCAGCGGGACAACCCAGTTCGTATCGAACGCCTCCTTGACGAACTTCTCTTCCCAGCCCTCCTCACTCATGTGCGCAAGGCATAGATAAATACGTTTGTTCTTCTCCATGGCAAACAATAAGCTTACAAGAACACATCATATGGTTTCACCAGCGAAGAGGATCTTGCGACCCAGCAACGTGGCGAAAATTATTTTCAGATCCAAAAAGAAAGAGTAATGGTGCAGATAGTAACGATTGAGGCGCACCTTGTCAGGATAAATCACCTCGTCGTGGTACTGGTGCGGGTTCTCCACCTGAGTCAACAGCATCTCCTCATCCCGATACTTCAGCGTCGCCGGACCCGTGATGCCTGGGCGCAAGGAAAGGATTTCACGGTCCTCACCCTGCAGTTTATCCGCATAGCCGGGCACATCCGGACGAGGTCCCACCATGCTCATCTTTCCCACGAAGACATCCCACAATTCCGGCAATTCATCCAACTTAGTTTTACGAAGGAACGCCCCCAGTTTCGTGATACGAAGGTCTCCCGCCACAGTGACAGTCGTGCCATCATTCCCCTCAGACATTGTCCTAAACTTATGCATGACGAACAATTCGCCATCCTTTCCCACCCGACGCTGGCAAAAAAGGACAGGGGCTCCATCCAATAAGCGAATCAACAAAGCGATCAACAACAAAACCCATGAACATAGGATCAAACCTACGAAAGCGGACAATATATCAAACCAAAACTTCAACACTGGATCATACTATTTTTTAGAATACAAATCAATTTCGTTAGCACTCCGATCACATGCACTAGCCGCCTTCCGGATATCCAGGAAAGGGCCGCACTCATCCAAGAGTCTGCAAAACTTCGAGAATGCGCCAGAGATGCCGTAATAGGTTTTAAAACGCCTCTCCAAAGGCAAATCATGGGCGACGGGTTGCTCCGCATCAAAATCCTGCGTATGAAAGTAGCAGAGGTTATACGTCTTGCCCGACATCCAACGTTTCACAAGGGGGAACGGGAAGAAGCGGAAATAGCCTCCACCCGAAAAGACGAACCGCTTGGAGAGCATACTCTTCACACTCACCGGGAACTCCATGATCGAGGCATCCCCCACCCGACACACGACCGGCTCGTCCTTCCCGAAATCAGGGAATCCACCGAACGAATGCGTGGAAGGGAATATGGAACTATCATACTTGAAACCCATACGGGACAATTCCTCCAAGACCCAAACATTATCGTTGCCCACGCTCCATGCCGGCGCACGGTAGGCATCCACTTCCGCACCGATCACATCCTCTATGGACTTCTTCGCCCGCATCGTATTCTCCACAAACAGCTTCCTCGAAAAATACTTCAGCATTTCATGCTGATAGGAATGGCAACCGATATGGTGACCTTGCGCATATATCTTACGGATCAGTTCGGGGTGATGGTCGGCCACCCATCCCAAGCAGAAGAATGTGGCGGTCAGCCCCCTTCGCTCCAACTCCTCCAATATCTTGTCCATCCACAGCTGCAGACGATACTCGTATTTCTCCCAATCCATGTCCGTCCAGACACAGTTGCAATACCAATCCTCCACGTCAAAAGTCAAGACATTCATATCTTACCATTCTGAAAATCAACTATTCATACCAGACTTCTCCGCTCGGAACGACTTCGAGAAGAACTTCCGTGTCCCTTCCAGCATCGAATAAAAAAACGCTTTCGCATCTTTCCAGCCACCCTCCTGGTAATACAGATCCTTCCCGAAGAAACGGAACCATGAGGGGGTCGTCCTCAACCGATCAGGCGAGCTGACGAACCAAGCCAGATCCAATCCGAGGAAACGCAATGTCTTCCCCGGTTTATAATCAAACGGCACCACTTCTAGCCTCAACTCATCCCGCACGATCAGTTCAGGGAAATTGACGCCAGAGACATCCGCCGCACGAAGGCAAGCAGGCAAACGAGGGTTCAGCTCCACGATACGGTAGTCACCATCCTCCGCCTCCAGCACGTCCAAATCGGCGAAACCGACCCAACCCAACTTGTCCAAAGCGGACTCACAGACACGAAGCAGGCCCTCATTCTCCACCGTGACGCCACAGCAACTGCTTCCGCCCTTAATCGGATAGTAGCGAAGGATTTTCAGGATGCAATGGTTCACCACCCGTCCCGCTGAATCCCTGTAGAGCATCACGCTGTAATAATAATTCCTCACCGAGATATACTCCTGCAACAGACATCCTCCATAAGCGGAGACGACCGCCGGCAAGGAAGCGTCCAGTTCCTTCTCATCCAGGACCAAGACAATACCCCTCGCCCCAGCCGCATGATTGGGTTTGATGAGCAAAGGAAACGACAGATCATCTCGCTCCAGCCCCTTTTCGTCCAGAACCACCGTCTTCGGATGAGGCAGTACGTTCTTCTGGCAGAAAGTCATGAACGATGATTTGTCATGGACCAACGAGAAGAGAGTCTCCTCCGCCACCGCACAACACACCCGTAAGTCTCTTTCAAGGCGATCCTTGCATCGACTCAGGCAAGCCGCCTGTTCATCCTCCATGGGGATCACCACATCAATGGACTCCTCCGCCACGATGCGGGACAACAAGGGGAAAACAGTATCAGGATCACTATCATTCTCCAGTTCGATGTGCCTATCCGCAAAACGGGACTTGGAAGCCACACGATCTCCACAAGTCGCCAACACCACCCGGCATCCGGACGACTTCAAGGACCGCGCGGTAGACAAAGCCTGCAGGCCACCACCAAAAATCAAGACGTTAGCCTTCATCCCACTATCGTGAAAAAACGTTTGAATAGTCCATTAAAGCAATACATCAGCAAAGAAGTGATCAACACCACAATAAGGAAGGCGACCGCCGCATAAAGCAACGTACGGTTAACTACCGAAGGCACCGTCCCGAACATCGACGAAACAGTCATGACCACAATCCCCTTAACAGGGTTATGTGTTGCCATCACAATGAAACTATTTCTTCCCCACCATCTCAACCACTCGAAAAAGCGGCATGAATATACGGAAGAAAGAGACTGAAGGCAAAAACAAAAAAGAAGAACTGCGACAATTCCCCCAAACGCATTGAGGTAAAACAAGACCACCGTTTTCCCCAGCATGGCATGCCCCATCGAGACGAGTCCATTCCACCCTGCCCCCACGCACAAAAGGAGGAAGCAAAGCAACATCACAAGGAGCGTCCATTTGCCATAGGCGGCAATCCTCTCCTCAAAAAAGCGAAGGCCTCCCGCTTTCTCCACCAGGAGGTTTCCCAACGCATAGAAAGGGAATGCGAACAAAGCCACATCAATGCTCCATGGCAACGCTGTGAAGTCATACGACCACTCCCCACGCACCATCGTGCAACCCACCCATGCGAACAGCAGAGAGAGCGCCACACGCACCACCACGCTACAATTCCGCATGAAGAAGTAGAGCAGTTCCACCACAAAGAGGCAAGGAACGAACCACAATGGCACATTATGGACCAGATACCCCTCCGACCCACGGGCAAGAAGCGTCTCCACCAAAGGTTTCCAACACTCATCCATCGGCTGATGGGAAATGCGCAGGAAAAAGACCCAAAACGCCCAAGTGAGGACTGAGAAGATCGCATAAGGGATCAACAAGGAGGAAACACGTCGTTTCAGGAAAGTGATGACCCCATCATAGCGATCCCTAGAGAACACCATGCCACTCAGGAAGAAGAAGAGGGGAATGTGAAACGCATAAACCACCTTAGCGCCCAGTCCAGCGTACATGATATGCCCCCATATCACACAGAGCATACCCAATCCCTTCGCATAATCTATATAATCGAAACGCTTCATTCAATATTTCTCCACATCATACATTCATCTAGCCTTCGTGAACCAAACCTTCTTCACCACTCCAAAGACAAGGTTCATACCCGTCCAAAAGAGTGCGGAGGCGACACACTTCCCCTCCGAAAGACGGAACAAGCGGTAATGCCACTTAATCAGCGAGAGATAACTATGGTTGCTTATCGACCCCTTCCGGACACGATAGGTGGCTAAATCCTCATCCAGCAGATAGCAGTCCGCCACGGCAGACACTTTCAGCCACATCGCATAGTCGTTGTTCTTCTTCAGGTCAGCCACCTGCACCAGACCCACCACTGACGCATCGTACATGACAGAGAGGCAACCCGGCCAGCAAAAGCAATACATGCCCCACTTCGTGATCCGTCGGGGACCCGTCACATAACGGTTCATAGGGGTACCATCCTCGCGCATGAAACCGCGACCCGTATAGGAGAAGGCATAACCATTCTCCCGCATGAAAGCCAATTGATGCTCCAATTTTAACGGAGACCAGACATCGTCCGCATCCAAGAAAGCCACCCATCGCCCACGAGCCTCACGCAAGGCAAGATTCCTCGACACGGCAGCACCCGAACGCACATCGTTCCTGAAGCATCGGATACGGGCATCGCCAAAGCCCTCCGCACACGCCAAAGAGCCATCAGAGGAGGCGTCGTCGACGATGATCATCTCCCAATTGGCATACGATTGCGCACGTACACTCTCAATCGCCTCACGCAAGGAATCCGCACAGTTGTAGACTGGCGTGATAATGGAAACCAAATCATTCTCCATACACTATTCTCTCCGGATTTCCAGTTTCACATACGATTCGGGGATTCACAAAGACTCATCCCCCACTACCCTGCAAGGTATTCCGACTGCCTTGCAACCAGGAGGAATGGACTTATTAACCATAGACATCGCACCCACGACAGACTCCTCTCCAATCTCAATATCCGTCCGGGCAAGCACAGTGGAACGCATACCAATGTACGCGCCTCTTCTTATGACAATACGATTATGGCCTTGCCCCCTACCATGGCAAGAGAAAAAGACACCATAGGAAATGGTGACATCATCCTCAATCGTCATCAGGTCATAGCATTTATCGTCCAGATAACAACGCATGCCGATGAAGACATGTTTGCCGATCTTATATCCGCAAAGGCGGTATAAAAAGATGCGTACGCAATTCCACGGCAGGTAAGGGATAAAAGCGGCAGAAAACCACTTGCGGATGGGTATAGTAAAGACTTTCCACAAAGAATATTTCCAATAGTAAGGAATATTCTCCTCCGCTACACCCTTGTGGGTCAATTTATACAAAAATTTCAGCACCATATTCTCAATCGACTAGATATATTTCAAAAATCACGCAGGGAAAATAGAATCGACCCAATCATCCGATTGATCGATCACAGACGGTTTAGGCACCGCACGGATTCGCCTTATCTTTTCCCCGATTAATTCCTCCGACAAACTATTCACCAAAGAGACGACACTCTCCTCATCCGAGGCATCCACGGTCAATCCGATGCCCAATTGTTCCACCCTCTCCGCCAAAAAAGTACCCTTTGAGACGATGATAGGGGTCTCGAAATAAATGGCTTCATATAATTTGTTCGGCTCCGCATAGACCACATTCGCATAGTCCGTGTCATAAGCGGAAAGGACCCAATCAATCTCCGCATAGATGGAAGACAGATCTCGGGGAGATTCGTACGGCCCATGAAAAAAGCAATTGCTCAATCGACCTAAGGGTTCAAACTGCCGACGATTATGTTCGGAAGGGAAATCTCCGTAAAAATGGAACTCATGTTGAGGAAAGTGACGACAAAAAATGTCAGCGAAGGAGAAGATTGTATTAAAACGGATTCTCCCCACAAACCCGACACGGAGGTTCTCATGTGCGGACTTTGGCACGAAAGGGAAGTCCATCACCGAAGGAGCAAGCTTATTCGGCACAACACATACATTGCCCGGACATTTGTCACCGAAATGGTAGCGGGCAAACCCCTCCGAAGTAAGCACCGTCATGCGCGACCTCTCTATCAACCGTTTATCCACGAACTCCAACGCCTTGCGGACGAAGGAATTAGGCAAATACGTATGCACCAAATCCAGTTCCTCGTATACATATGGTCTGCCGTGGCAACGAAGGCAAAACATCAGTGCGATATCCAAACCGTTCAAATAGTAAAGATCTGCGTTCGTGGAAGCAATCTTCCCCATAGATCTCAGCATAAGGGGGATGCGTCTCAAATAAGAAAGTTCATTCGGGAAAGAACCGATAATCTCTATCGGGAACCCCACCTTCTCATCATACTTCTCCGAGAATCGCTGAAAGGCATACACCTCCACTTCGGCGCCCCGTTTGATGAACGATCGCACACGCATTATGCTCCGTTGGTTATGCAGCGAGCCTAAGACAAAAACAACTTTCATAAGGGCTGGCTATGTTTCCCCATACGAGATTGAATAAAGCGAAGAATGCCCTCCGCGCGCTTATCGATCGTCCGCTCACTCGCAGAGGCCAAGGCATTTTCCGCATAGACGCTTCTACGCTTCTCGTCAGAGAGCGAGACAATCGCAGCCGCTATTTCTTTCACATCCGTCGGGTCTATCATAATCGAGTTTTTATCATTGAGAACATCCCAATTAAACGGTCTATTAGAAGAGATGACAGGCAATCCACACGACAAAGCCTCAACCACAGCATTGCAACACCCCTCATGGAGCGTCGGAAGGACAAACACATCCGATGCGTTAAGATACTTCGGAAGCTCGTCATGAGGAAGAGTTCCCTTGAACAATATATTGTCGCACAAAGGATGATCACTTCCGCTACCCACAAAGAGCGAATGGACGGTCATATCTTTGATGCTACTGATAGCCTGAGAAAGCAATCTTGTTCCCTTCCGCTCGCAAAACGCGCCCACGGAAGCGACGATATAAGCATCCTGAGGGAAGCCCAGTTCCTTGCGACACTGACTCTTATCCATTTTCCGGAAGAGCGTTCTATCAACAGCGTTCGGGAAGACCTCACATTTATCAGGGGTGGTCAATTCCAAAGAGACACTCTCCTCCAGATTCTTCCGGGAAACACAAACAACGCCCGATACATAATTCGAGAAATCCTTAGTCAACAGCTTCATGTCGAACTGTTTCACGATCTCAGCCTCCCCGGAAGCCACAAACAAAGGGAGACCATTGTCCCGCGCATAGGCATAGGCCCACTCCGCGGCGTTCCAGAAATGGGTATACACCACGTCCGGGCGGAAATCCATCCGACGCAATGCCCTGTACAAGGCTCGCATACGGAAAACATACGAGAGCGATATACCACCAATCCTCAACGTGGAGAAAGAGGCGAACTTAGGGCGGCACACCATCACACCCTCCTCTTCGCTCAGATAAGGCACCAACCGCCTATTCCTCGTGAGACTATAAGGCGAGATCACATAGCAACGATGGCCACACTGCGAGAAAGCATTCACCAGTTCCTTCACGAACTGGTATTTCACCCTATGCGGATCCGGATAATCAGGTGTAACGATTAAAATATTCATACAGAGATAGTCTTACCCTCCCTTTTCCTCGATTCAACGCCCAGGCAGAAACCCAGTACGATGGTCGAATATATGTTCATGTCACCATATGACAAGGAAAAAAATGTCCTCATGAAATAAATAAGCATCACCAGTCCAAAAGCGAAGCCAACCAAGCGATTATCAGTCATAGAGCGCCAAGCCCTGAAAAAGCACACCCAATAAACAGCATACACGACAACGCCAAACACGCCCTGGTTGATGGCCAACTCCAACCAATCATTATGTGCGTAATTAATGGAGACCTCCAGTGTGGCATTCGCCCCAGAGCCAAAAAGGAACTGGAAAAATGTCGTGTCGTAAAGGAAATAGTTCAGGAAAGTGACAAACAAGAAATCCCTGCCGCTCACATTCCCCTCGATAGTCGCCTGCAACCGTTGACTGAAAAAATCACTCGTCTGCATCAAATGCCACACCAAATAGGACATCAGAATAACCGCCACGACGGACACAACCACTATCAGTAATTTCTTATATCGCTTCGCCGTCCGGAACATCTCCAACAAGAACCACACCATGCATAGCGCACCAATTAAAATGGCGCCACGTTTCATTCCCATCAGGATAAAGGTCATCACACAAATAATTCCCAGATATTGCAGAAATGGGCGCTTGTTGGAAAACGTCAGGATAGGGAAAAGGCAAAGAAACTCATACCCCATATTATTGACAATACCATCACGCTCCACACCGCTCTCCGCCAAAACAGACCTCGAATCCATGTCATAGCTCCAATAAGAGATAATCACCACAATGAAGAAAAAGAAGGTCAGCACCTGCAAGTATTTCTTAGAAAGGATTCCTTTCCATGCGAAATAGTAAAACACATATATCGGCAGGAGAGAATTCATGATATTCTTCAGATAATTGAATGTCTTATACACGGAGACACCCAAATAAACATGTTCCCCCTCCAGGATGTAGATCACCCCATAAAAGAAAAACATGAGCAGGAGAGCGTTCAACGCATAGATATATGAGGGCTTACTCGTCACCTTTAGGTTCACCATCCAGAGATAATATACCGACACCCCATTCAAAGTGATGATGATGGCTTGGGACAGCAAATTCCCCTCCGTCCACAGCAGTCCCTGCAATTCATACAAGAACCACAACAGAATATACAAAAAGAGAATATGTCTTTCTTTCAGCATCATTAATCGTCTGTGATTTTAGGGGGAAGGGGCAACCATTCGCCCCATTTACGGTCCCAATCCAAGGAGCACATATCATTATAGCCACTTGTGGTGATGAAGGTCATTTCACCCCAATAAACGTGTCCATCCACCTGATAGAAATCCACCCGCACATGGGGGAATCCCGCTGACAACGTAGTGGCGAGGCGCTTCATTTCCTCGAAGCATTCAGGCTTCTCCATAATGACTCCAGTGGGATTGCCGACCCTACTAACAATCGGCAAGGGGCGAAAATCCATGTCATAATAATCAAAAGTCGGATGTGAAGAATGGTTCGCGACCACATACATCGCCTTGGGCTCACCATCAAAACAGAAGAACTTATAATCCTTCAAATTATCCGTTCCATCGTCCAAATACTCCTCTGCTATAACCCGGCGGGGAACGTTCTTATAGGGCCATTCTCTCGTCTCCGCATAGAAATCACGCTTCAGGCAACGATTCAGTTTCTTCCTCGCGGCCTGTATGTCAAAAGACGATTTATCCTTGCAGATCACCACGCTATTGTTGTCGTGGTTGCATTTCAGGACAAACTGATCGGGCAAAGTGTCGAAATCGATATCCTCCGCACGCTCCCAAACGCCCAGCGTAGGGATGATATACTCTCCGCCTATCCGCTCAGCCACCCATTGTTTCGCAAGGTATTTATCCACTATGACCGTACATTCCGGACGATGATAGTAGAGTTTCATCCACTGCAGTTTTTCCGTATAGGTTTGCGGGTTCTTCAAATTCAGGCATTTCCCCAACTGCAGATAATACATCACCTGGAGATATAGTTCGTCAGGGAACAGACGAGCCGTCCAACGCATCACTTTTATGGCGACAGCGCGTGGCCTAAACAAATATTTCAACAAGGAGACATTCATCTTGAATATCACTTCTTATCCGTAAAAAAAGAATTCATATACACAGAAAACAAATCCCTATGAGACTCGCAATCCATATAATTCAGGAATCGGACGAGCCGTTTCTTTTGGAGGAACTTCGGGAAAAGATGCTTCCTCGCCAAATACAACAGCACCCGATTCTGATAAGGATATAAAACCGACAAGTATGCATCTCCCCGTTCCCTGGCAAACTTATCGAACGACGCCTTCAGACGCGACGGATCTTCTATCTGTCCATTCAACTCCCTAATTTTTTTCTCAAACCCATCAATCTCTTCCCCCTCCATCAATCGGACCACAGGGGATTCATCGCATTGGACGAATGGAATCAACTCGAACGAGACACTTTCCCCTCCGAAATCCAAACGGACCATATACCCCTCGTTCCACGAAGAATTCCGTTTTTGGCTGTCGAAGCAGAAATTACCCAGTCCATAGAATATCGGAGACCCCTTATAGCATTCATACCCACTATAACAATGCTGATGATGATTAACAACCGCATCCGCCCCCGCATCCACGAAAAAGCGGTACAACTCCTGCATCCTAGGCGTAGGCAAAGGATAATATTCCTTGCCACCATGGGCTATCACCAAGACATAATCCGCCTTGGATTTCGCCTCCCGAATCGCACGGAAGAGACGTACCGGCTCGATAGGATTCGCACCCGCCCTATTCTCCGACGCAATGGAGAACTCATGCTCACAGCAGTTGATAACAGCAAGTGTCACACCGCCAATCTCCTTGTATAGAATCTGGCCCGCCTCCTCTAGGTTTCTCCCTGCGCCCACATATTCCATGTTCTTTTCCGTCAGCACATTCAACGTGTTCATGAGGCTGGCATCTCCGTAATCCATGATATGGTTATTCGCCAATGTCGCACAAGAGAATCCCAACTCGCACAACGCTTCAACTGATTTTCCCGAACACTTCAAGTGCGGTCCACACTTGGTGATCGGAGACGATGCGCCATCCCATACCGGGCATTCCAAATTGATGAAAGAATAATCCGCACTTTCAACCAATGGACGGATTCCCGCGAACACCCCTGACGAAGCTCCTCCTTCTATCAAGGACTCTACACGCAACATGGGGCAAAAATCGGAAGCTACCAGAACCTTCATCGACGAACCAATTTAGCTAAATCAAAAAACAAAATGCGTTCCTTGGGGAACATCATCACGCATCCCACATACACAAGCAGGCTGACACATAACGAGCCAATTTGCACCGTCACCGACGACCCGACGCATCGAAGCAGATAGGTCATGCCGAACATCAGTGCGGCCGCGAATAACGCAGGAACAATATTCCTGGTCATCTTCAACGGAGAAATCCTCAACACCACCCACACAATCAACAGATGAACGACAATAAACTCCAACCGAACAGAGGAACGCACCCAACACAACGTATGGAACCCATATCTGACAGAGAACCACACGGCAGGCCATAAA